>Ga0315913_1004060_pt1 | contig 17674 bp, 8 predicted proteins | sample MpolsnodulesMG_FD_207736 | JGI IMG/M metagenome (GOLD analysis project Ga0315913, IMG submission 207736) | Medicago polymorpha root nodule microbial communities from Los Angeles, California, United States - small nodules | ecosystem: Host-associated > Plants > Roots > Nodule | place: USA... | reverse complement strand
CTGAATCTAGTTTTGTATAAAGTCCAGATTAAAAATTATTCGTTTATGTGCCTGCCTTCATGTCTTAACTCTGAATTTTTCTAATTACACCCCATATATTTCTGATTACATCCTAAAATGATAAAATTACCTTTAAATAAAATTAAATTTTCAAATTCACCCATTCACCTGGAAAACTAACGTCTCTTCCTTCTTTCCTCTTCCAAAACTCAATTTAAGTAGGTCATGTAAACTGAGTTTGAGTGTACACACTAAAAGTTAAATTTTGCTTTAACCTCTTCAACCTTGTTTAATGATTTTACGTAATCTTATTTTAAGTATGTACAAGTAGACTCAGTTTAAGTAGGTTATGTAAACTAAGTTTACATGAACCTACTTAAATTGAATTTAAGTTAACCTCAACAATGTAAATTAACGTTAACGCCACCATTAAATAACCGTTGTTGTATAATGCATAACATATCAAGTATGAACCTTCCATCAAATCACTTACTCATATGCAATCCAGTAGGGATGAAAGATGTTTTGATTCACTCTTTATTCTTCTATAGAGATTGGTTGAACAATATCCATTAGAGGTGTTCACGGTGCGGTTTGGTTCGGTTTTGAGCATAAAAGTCATCCGAACCGCGAGATAAAAAAGCATACGGTTTGGTTTGGTTCGGTTGATTTTTAAAAAGTCATCCAAACCAAACCAATGCGGCTTGAATTGGTTCGGTTTGTGCGGTTTATCGCGAGATAAAAAAAATATTACATTAACTCTAATATTGCCAACTTGTTACAAAATAAACATAGGACATTTTATTTTGCTGTTTATATGATAAAATATTAGGTAAAACTTATATCAAAATAGGTAAAATTAAGAAGAAACATAAGCATGAAACAAATTATTGAGAAATAAAGGAAACAAATTCATCACTGGAAATGAATTGAAAGAGATCGAAAGGAATTAGAAACGAACCTGATGGTGCAACAATGGAAAAATCGAATCGAAAAAGATTATTCTTGAGCTATGTAATTTGGCTAGTACATGTTTAAGTAATATCCATTATTCTTGCGGTTTGGTTTGGTTTGGTTTGGTTCGGTTGCTGAGATGCAAACCGCAAACTGAACCGAACCGCGCGGTTCAGTGCAAAAGTCATCTGAATTCATCCGAACCAAGTGCGGTTTTTTGCGATTTCAGTTTGCATTGGTTTGGTTTGCGATTTTTTTATTGGGCCGGTTCGGCTTTGAACACCCCTAATATCCATGATTGTTTGTGGGTGAAAGATTGTCAAATTTTAGAGTGACAATGAATGAAATTAAGGTTTTAAGATTTTCTTTATAAAAGGACAATTTTGGTATTATTGTAAACTTTTAAATAAATTTGGGTGTAACCAAAAATACATGGGATGGGATGTGAATAGAAAAACTTCTTAACTCTTAAGTAGCAACTTAATTAGCACCTCTATTGTAGTCTAAATTAATGATTGTATGTTATTAATTAGCGCCTCTTCAAGCTGATTTTCTATGATTTTCTATGCTTTTATTGATTGCATCTTAGTACTATATGACATGAGTAGAAGAGGATTTGCTGAATTTACCTCACAAAGTTAATGCAAGCCCTACGTAGAAAGAAATGGATGGATGCTATTATGATTTTTTTTTTAAATTTAAAAAAATTGTGAAACTTTCTTATAAAATAAATAGAATAGGTCATGGTAAAATTTACCCAAAACATGAGCTTTCGCAACATTCAAATGGCAACATATTTGTCCTTTTATAAAAAAATTGCTTTATATAAAATGAAAATAGTAGGTCACGCAATAATTTTTTTTTTTTTTTGAAGGAGCGCAATAATATTTTTCTTTCCAACTTTTTCATAGCATCCTGACCAACTCAAGAGTAATCCAGGAAGCAACTATTGACAAGAACATGGCTCAAATTTAAGCTCCAGTTTTTGAGATTTTAGAATGAAAGATTTATAAAAAAAAATTGTTCCAACAATTATCATGGCAAAACCTCAATACAACCTACCAGTACATTCCAAGGAACCACAAAAGCAGTACTTCTTTTTGATATTGCCATCGGAATCACGAACTGTATCTATCGTGTAATTGTAATCGTATGTCAGCTCTTGCAAGGGAGGAATGTTGTCAGCAGCAAATAACATGATGTGAGGAACCCTGCTGTCTTGATGATCATAAAGTACATTCTGAGCATAAAGATTAGGGGAGCAGCTATGGTTAACAAATCTCCCCACATTACCAAACTGATCGGCATCGATAGTGAAATCAGAATCCTTCACTACTTCACTTGAACTTGAGTGAGAATCTGGAAAAAGGTTTGGAAATTCATCCCAAAGATTATTGTTGTTTTTGTTATTTCCGATATCGAAAAGATACTCATCATTATCGGTTCTTTGTTCAGCTTCCTTTTCTTCAAGAACCTCTCCAATATATTCACAGATAAAACTTCCTGAAGAAATGGAATTTAAGGATCTTACACCCCATCCCATTGAATTGGTTTTGTAAATTTCGAGCTGAATATTTATGCCAAGTTGGCTAACTCTGTTATGGCAGGTTGAAGAGCACTTGCATTTAGGACCACACTCATAGACTATAGGCTTTACTTCTACAATATCCCCATTATGATTAAATGGAATCTCCCCTCCATTTTTGAGTACACAAGAACATTTCTTATGGTCAGAGCATCCACTAGTACAATTACATCCTTTTGGAGGGACAAGATTGCAACATTCAGGATATATCATCTCGGTTATGTATTTAAATGTAGGGGGTTTCTCGTTATCTATGGTGTTCACAGCACATATAGGAATTTTCTCTTTCCCGTAGGAAATATCTTCGACACATAGACCTTCTCTTGTTTTGGACTTTTTAGATTTCTTCACTTCCTTCAAGGCAAGCTCTGGTTGACCCGGGATTCTTCGCAAGCTAAACTTATAAACCAGCTTCCCATGTGGCCCTATATCCTGCCAACATGACTCAACTACATAAAGTCCATCGTAAACATATATTCTTTTACCGTCCATTGATTCATAGCCCCGTATCACTCTAACAGAATTCTTTTCCTCACTACTGTTCTTCAAAGCAAGATTTCCCCGTTCAAGCTTCTGATCTTCTGGCTCTTTATCACTGCTCATCACATTTCCACCCTGCCCTGTATATATCAAAACATCTGAATTATCTAAGTCATCAGCATAGCCACCCGAAGCAACAATACTAGTTGCAAGGATCTTGTCTTTCTGCCTCACATAATCTATACCACCCTGAATCTGGCGATGAAGGCCAATTATATTAAGCTCTATTCTGAATTGAAATTCATCACCAACTTCAACCCCAGGAACAGATCCCAAGATATTCTTCCCTTCGTTAACATGGCTCCCTTCCTCCTTAAGCTTTTTCGCAGCATGTAAATCAAACCTCTTCACTTTTTTCACATTTGACTTTGGTTTTGCTTCGGCTTCCTGCAAAATCTTTCTATAAAAAGCTTGGAACAGGCGCAATGCTTTCCTCACTTTATTCCTGGCCACTGAGTCATTCCCCTGACCACTCAAATTACTATGACCATAAGGAATAACATTTACGCTCGAACCATGTGATTTTGGGACACTTTTAAAGTGTTTGTTATTTTCATTAGGGTCTAGGGAACTCTTCTCCACTGTTACTAATTGACCCATGTCATCAGAACTAGAATTTTCTCTTTTCTTTTTCAACGGCTGGTGCCCAGAATGATTCAGTACACTTTTCGACTTGGTAGCAATTTTAGACTTGTCCAGCTGGGCATAAAAATCAACTTTCTTTCCCTTACTTTCCCTTGCTTTCCATTCTGATCTAGCCATCAAACCTTGCACTACTTTCCTGCCTGATGAAACCTTGGAACTACTTTCGAGTTTTACAGTGTTGATGTTTTCTGCTTTAACCACTACCTTAGAATTTATATTAATCAGATGATGATTATATTTTTCAGGAAGTCTAGTGTTCCCTTCAGAATCAGCTTGAACAATGTTATCAAACTTTCTCGGGTTTTTTTCTGCTTCGTTTACGTCAGTGGCTTCAACTTCTTTCAAAGAAGAAAGCTCCGTTAGACACTCATCCTGACTAAGACGGGGAGCATTGCCTCCACATAAATGTGGAAAATCCCTGAACTCTGCAACTTTTTTACGAGGAGCATACCTTTTAGTTAAAGCCTCCTTCATACAAGCACCGAAACCACCAATATTGATATTGGACAACGAGGATTTTGAGTCATCAGACATAGCTTCCTCGCCATCTGGATACGATGTGTTTGATATATAGGATAAATCTTGTTTTACGGAGCCTTCTGTCGCAAATTCCATATCCATAGTTTCCATACCCTCCAATGCCAGTTTTGCAGGTTCATCGTTTGCCAAAGTAGACTCATCCATTTGATGAGATGAAATCACTGCATTTTCGTTCTTCAAACTACAGCCTTCAGTTGCAAATTCCACGTCGAAAGTCTCCAAAATAGGCACATCGTTTTCGTTCTTCAAACTACTGCTATCAGTTGCAAATTCCACATCGAAAGTCTCCAAAATAATCACATCAAATTGATGAGATGAGACCACGGGATCTTCCTTTTTCAAGGTACAGTCTTCAGGTGCGAATTCCGTATCCATAGTTTCCATGCCAACCAATTCCACTTTTGCAGATTCATCGTTAGCCAAACTATCCCCATCCACTTGATCAGATAAGACCATGGGATCCTCCTTCAAAAAACAGTCACTTGTTTGTTCAACAGTGTTTGTAACCAACAAATCCTCGTTCAACTCATAATTTTGAGGATACTTTTCTTCGTTGGGACTATCAGCTTCACCTGAATCTTCGCCACTCTTATCCTCAATATTCGTACCATCAGCATAAATTTTCCAGCACTTAATCTTAGGCCGATCAACGATAGTTGAGTCCCCCTTTTCCATCTTCCAAACCAAAAAGTTGGAATTAGGTCTAAATAAATATCATATAAACTTTGAGCATGATTATGATCAGATCTATAACATATTTGATATGATGTAGATTAAAGTTATCAGGAATACCTGGATTATGATGAAAAGGTAAGTTTCTACTACAGCAATCCAAAACACAGCGGCAACTGGTTTGGTTCTTCTTCAACAGCTGCTGTAATTCACCAGGGGGAGAAGGAGCGCTTGTTATGGATTAAAATAAAGGTAACTTTGATATTGAAGACGCGGTTGTTATGGTTTAAAATAAAAGTGATTTTGTGATTTCGACATAAAATAATTTAGAGATTATTTGATATAGATTTAAAATATATTTTGCGTTTTTTTACCCTAATAAAAATCATTTCTTTTTATAAAAAATAGTTTAGTTTGTTTGGATGCAGCTATATAAAAGCGATTTTTTGTTACAAAATTAGTTCAATCTTTTGATCTATATTTTCTCTCTCCTCTAAAAAAAATATTTTCTGAGAAGCTGCTCATAGAGTCCGTTTGTTATAGCTTTTTTTTAAAAAATAATCACTTTGAGTATTACATCTGTTTATTACAACCTTTTTTAAAAAATCATATCTAAAAAAAAAACATCTGTTTGTTACAACCTTTTTAAAAAAATCATAATCCAAAAAAAAAAAAACTAAAAACAACTTCATATGAGAAGTTGTTAAGAGCATCTTCTGAATTTTTTTTAAAAAAAAAATTAACAAATAGATGCAATACTCTTAAAAGTAATTATTTTCTTAAAAAAATAATTTTTTTCTTAGAAAAGCTATAACAAACGGACTCTTTTTTTGAATGAATTATGATTTTTTTGAAGTAATTGATTTTGATGAAAATTGTTGAAAACATGTTGTAGTAATTTTCATTATTGATATGGGTTGAAGTGATTACCTTGAGAATTTGACTTAACTTGGTGAAAATGATATGTTGTTGTTGATTAATGATGAATTCATGAATTGTATGCTATGAATGTTGTTGGGTATGTGTTGGTGACAATAATTTATGAATTGGGTTGACAAATGTGCCGTTGTATTTTTATGACTTTTGTGAAAATGGGTCAATAATGGAGAAGTTTGATTTTGATGAATTTGAATGGAGCAATGAAGTTGTTTATTTGTGTTATAGTGATTAGGATTTCTGTTTTGAATCAAAAGTTTTGGTTGTGGAATCGTGTGATTAGTAACTTGATTTTCTCCCAAACGATTCTACATCCAAAACTTTTGATTCAAACATAAATCTTAATCACTCTAACACAACTAAACAACTTCATTACTCCATTCAAGTTCATCAAAATCAAACTTCTCCGTTGTTGACCCATATTCACAAAAGTCATAAAAACACAACAACTTAACCACAACAACACATTTATCATCACCCAATTCATAAATTAATGTCACCAACACATACCCAACAACATTCATAGCATACAGTTCATGAATTCATCATTAATCAACAACAACATCATCATTTTCACTAAGTTAAACCAAATTCTCAAAGCAATCACTTCAACACAAATCAATATTTTCAACAATTTTCATATATCCAAATTTACCACATAATTATGAGCACGAAAGTCAACATCCAAAATCATCAAAATCATAATTCATTCAAAAGCAATTATAAGCCATAAGTGAGAACTAGATTATAGCTTATTTAAGTGAACGAATCTATCCTCCTTACCTTCGTTTCCTTAAGCTAAAGCAATTCCACCAAAATCTCTACTCTCTTTGTGATTGCTAGCTTCCTCTTCACTTCTCTCCAAATGGGTCTTCCTCTTTCTCTTCAAGTCTCCTTCTCTCTATTCTCTAGCCACTTTGTGTTGTAATGTGAAAAATGTTCTAACCTTAATTTCCTTTCATGAGTTATGTATTTATACACTCCAATAATGGGCTAAGTCTCTACAATTCATAATGGGCCTATAACTCTCACCACTTAATTCTAAAAAGTAACTACACGCTAACTTTTTAAATCATCGTTTATTTACCTCTTCAAAATAATTACTGCAATTTACTAATGACTTAGTAAAAATAACCAATCACACTAAAACACTAAAATAATCACTTTGTAACACCCTAAACCCTAAATGCAATCATACATGTGAGTAAATCAAATATTCAAAGAGTTTAGATGCTACATCTTCAATTATTCGAAAACATGCATAAATAATTTTTCAATACTCGCAACGGAAAATAATATCATAACATCTGATCAACATATAATAGAATCTCAAAACGGCCATATGTGGAGTTGTTTGGGAGAAAATCGGAGTTTTGTGTCAAAAGCCATTATAAGCACTTTTGTGAAATAAGTCTTTTTGGGTGAGTTGAATTAAATTGTTTTGAGTTGAGAAATTGAGTGTGTATCAATGGTCTAAGTGTTTGGGACGAGTTTGGTGAAAACAGGATCAAAAACTGATTTGAAAACGGACTTTTACGCTCGAAAATGCTAAAACGTGTTTCCGCCCACCTGTAGAAGTGGCACGACCGTACGCCCCTTGGCACGGGTCGTGCGTGTCATTATGGTCAGGATGGCACGACCGTGCCTGCTCCTCTGGAATCTAAAAAGTTACTACACGCTAGCTAACTTATTAAATCATGTGAATGAGTTACTACACACTAACCAAGCTCTGTAGTAACTTTTTAGAATTAAGTGGTGAGAGTTATAGACCCATTATGAATTGTAGAGACTTAGCCCTAGAGGAGCTGGCACGGTCGTGCCAATAGGTGGCATGGTTTAACATTAATCAACAACAACATCATCATTTTCACTAAGTTAAGTCAAATTCTCAAAGTAATCACTTCAACACATATCTATAATTAAACCTACGATAATGACCATTTGTATTTTATGATGTTTTTATCACTAAACCGTTGGATTAATCCAACGTCACATAATTGCATAGGAGAGACCGCAAGACACTAAAAAGAAGGAGGAGATCATTTCCGAGAAAGACATACATAAGAAGAAGAAAAAAATCAACTCACACTTATTAAGAAAACTAAAGCTTAGTAATTCGGCGAATGACTTTTTGAATTCTCCTTGAAATAATTTCACTCGAAAGTAAAAACAATTTTAATTGACTACAATTTGTATTTAATTTGATTTTATAAGAATACGTAAAACAAAGTTACAAACGATATTTTTTTGAAACAACATTCAAAACATAAAAGTCATTTATCGATCTCCATTCAAAATATAGAGTTGTGCCAAAAACTATTGTATTGACGTAAAAGTGGCTTGTGTATCATTTGAGTTCATCTTTGCTCCACTTAGCCTTGCTCTATTTATTCATTTTCAATGCAATGATGCATGATATGTGCTAAAAATAGATTTAAGAGCTGACATTAAAAGATTAACATAGACACCAATCCATCTTATTCTACTCATCATCCCCATCGCTTGTAGTATTGAAAAAAATTGCATCCCTGATGCACTAACACTACACCTCATCTCTCTTCTTCTCATCACCTCTAATCTCCATCGTCGCCTTTCTCTCAGTCTCTCGCCACCATCGTCCCTCTCAATTTCGGTGTTAACAAATCAATTTTGGCCCTTTTGATTTACTTTTACCACGTGTCATGCATCCATGCATTGAAAAGAAATAAATGGAGCAATGCTAAATGGAGTGAAGATGAACTCGTATCATTCATATGGGGTGAGAGAAACATGGGGTATACATGCAAAATCTTTTGACCAAATGCAATCTAAAAAATTTAGGAGGTTCAAATAGAAATAATATAGAGCAGCATGTGCCCTCAATGATTTTGAAATTAAGTCCAGTCAAAGTTACACTATTTTCTTGGTGTGTTCTTTGAAAAAGGATCCCAACCAAAGACAATTTTTTTAATCGTAGCATTCTTCAACAAAATTCTCAACTATTTGTAGCTGAGTGCAGTGTGGTTGAGACTATGGAGAAAATGTCTTTGGATTTTCCTCTATTTTGTTTGATTTGGCACCTTGTCATGCAATGGTTTGGTATTTGTGCAGCTGATCCACATCACGTGTTGGATCACTTTATTCAGTTTGGGCAGATAAGTGGTAACTCAAAATCTCTTAGATATGTTTTATATTTAATTTGGTTTGCTTGTGTTTGGACAGTATAGAAAGAAAGAAAGAAATAATAGGATTTTTAATAATAAAGGAGTAAACACTACACATATTTTGGAAAGAAATAAGCTCCCCTCTATTTTGAGGTTGAAGGCAAATAACGTTATTTTTGCCATTGATTTCGACACTTGGTGGCTTAATCTTTTAGGTTGTTTGAGTTTTCTCCTTCCCCTTGTTGTGGTTGGAGTCTTGTAATTATTTTTGAGCTTGTTAGGTTTCATTTTTGCAGTCCTTATGCTACTCAAAATGCTTCTTTCATAATTAATATATTCTATTTTATTTTGTTAAAAAAAATGAATTATCGAGGACATATTTTTTATTTTTCTTATTGCTTTGACTAAAGGGACACAATGGGCCTAAATCATTACCTATAATAAAAAATGATTAATGGAGGGCATATTTTTTAAGATTACATTTTTCACCCTATCAGTTTGTCATGTGCTCTATATTTTTGCTTTTAAAAATACCTTTTGTTTGGATTATATATAATCTGAAACAGATTGTTAGTTTTTTCGGATTATATAATCTGAAATAAGTTTGACCCAGATTTTTAAAGAGATTGTAGTTTATATTATTTTGATGGCATAAATATAAATGACAAAAACATAAAATTAATGCAAATATAAACAAAATTAAAAGGACAAACCGATACAAACAAAATATAATTTTATTAATATATCGATACATTTACAATAAAGTTGAAGCTTAATCTTAAAGCTTATTGCATAAAATATTCAAACACTTAAAGCTAATTTATTAAAAACCTAAAGCTAAACCTAAAACTGCTTTGACCAGATGGTGATAAGGTTTGAAAAGTATTTATAGGAGAAATTTGTGAAGATTTTGGTTCATAGAATGTAACGACTCTTAATGGTGAGTCAAAAAACGTGTTCAGTGGGTTTTACCATCCATTAAAGGTGGTAAAACCCTTTGAAAAAATTGTTCCATGAGTTACACAAACCGTCCAAAACTCTGACTTGTTTCAGATTTTATAATCCGAAAATTATCAAAGTTTTTCAAATTATATATTCCAAAATGCTTCAATAATGGGTGAAAATGAGTCAAACTTCGTACTTTGTAGGGTGAAGGATATTATGGATTATATAATCCGAAAATGTTATGTACATGATTTTGAAAAGGTTCTTGTGAACTTGATCCAATTGACCTGCCGTTCGAAATATGTCAATTGTATAATCCGAAAATATTAATAGGGTTTCAAATTGTATAATCTAAAACCTCTCAGACTAGGTGGACCATGGGGTTTCACCCAAGGTTTGAACGGTTTGTGGTGTGTTTAATGCATTTTGGTTGGTTGGACCATGGAAAACGTTTCCTTTGACTGTAGTTATGGTTTATGACTTGTTTAAGGCTATAAATAGCTTTGCATGCTTCAGTAACTTCATTCATTCTTCACTTCCCATCTTTTGTTAAGTTTTTCTTAAACATTTTTTAGTTTTTTATGAGTGTTTATGATGTCATGGTCATTGTTGACCGTTCATTGAAATCTCTGCAGTTACTTAGCAGTTTATGCGGGGATTCTATGACGGTCCGCAGAGACCTTTGACATTAAATACAAGATAGAAAATGAAGGTTCGTTTAATTTCGGATTTTAGAATCCAAAAATATTTAACACTCTAGTTTGGATTCTAGAATCCGGATAGATGGTATTTTCAAAAATTTTATAGGACGCGCGAGAATAACATAGTGTGGGAAAATAGATCCCCATATTTTTTTATTTTTCTTATTGCTTTGGTTAAAGGGCCACAATGGGCCTAAATCATTACCCATGATAATGAAGAGTATTTCTTTTTAGACCCCCTCAATATCTCTTTAGGCTCCCTAAAAATACGAAAATAGCCTTTCTAATACGTTCTGTATATAAATACTGGTAGTGCATTTTAAATTTTCACATTTAAAACCTTCGGTGTGTACATAACAAAGGCTTCTTCCAAAATGGCTTCTTCCACTTCAACACTCTACTCCTCCACTTCCGGAATCTTCATCTCCTCCTCCACGCTACGACGTCGCTTACCCATTGTAGGCGCGTTTTGCATGCTCACTTTGGGACTCTCCAATCTCTACACACCCTTGTATTCCTCTGCCCTCAAAACAGGGTGTGTTTGAGTGCGTTATCTATTGATTTCTTTCTCTCTATATATTTTGTTGAATTGCTTCTCTTGTTTTGTTTCAGATCTTAATTGAGTAGCAGGTTTTCAACAAAGAACAGTAATTTCATTATAATGGAACGGAATACAAATAACACCACTGTTCCAAGCATTGTTGTATATGTAACTGTTTCCAACAAAGAAGCAGGTCGCGTGATTGTTTTAATATCTCTTCTTAGCTTATGTATTTAATTAATTTTAATGTTGTGATTGTTTGTTTGATTTGATGCATGTTATTGGTTGTGCAGGTAAGAAATTGGCTGAAAGCATTGCAGGGGCGGATCCACTTAGGTGCTATGTGGAGCTAAAGCTCCACTTTTTTTTTGTTGTTATAAATGATAAAATAGAAGAGAAGTGACTCGGTAAATAACCATCTCTTCCCTACCCCTTAGTCCCGCAAAGTCATTTGCAATTTGTTTTTTATGTGAACAAATTATTGAGGATGACTGAGTTTTATCCAAATGATTTTATAGATGTGCTGGAAGTGGCGTTACGCACTCAACTTAAGAATTATGTTACAAATGTTCTATCTGAACTAAAATTTGCTAAGTTGAAAGGGCTTTCAGATCTTTGTACAAGATTTGTGGAAACAAATAAGTGCAAACAATGCGGTACGTTAGCACACAACTTTATGTTAGACTATTTGATGTGTGAGTTTTTGTGTTTCTTACGCAATTTCAACGAGAATAATATTTGTCAATTAAAAAAAATCATTTAATTTGCATTATTATTTATTTGAAATTACATGTATCTAAAGTCTGGATCCGCCCCTGAAGCATTGTCACAGAGAAACTTGCAGCTTGTGTCAATAGGGTACCAGTTAAGTAACAATTTCTTACTACCTTTGTTTTATTCACTCTACTTACTATAATTCGATGATGTTTGTTATATCACATGTAGTTGCAAGTTGGTTAGGATTAGTTGCAAGTTAGTTGGAAAAATGGCCCTCCGGTGAATATGAACAGTTCGGTATGTATAGACCGTAAGAATAACAAAGGCTAATTTAGTAATTTTAGGGGACTTAAAAAGATATAGGGCCCCTAAAAAGTAACCCTTCGTGTTTAAAAAACACATACAGTAGCATCTCGTTCTTCTCTTCGTGTTTAAAAATAATGGCGGAGATGGCAGCATCATACAAATCCAATGTTTCAAAAACAATAAGAAAGGCAACAAAAAGAAAATTTGTGGTAGAGGCAGCAGCATCGAAAAACCGTAAGAAACCAAAAAGAACAAAAATGGCAGCAGCACTGAAAAACCCTAGGAAACGAAAAAGAACAAAATTGGCTGCAGCAGCAGCGAAAAACCGTAAGAAGCGAAAAAGAACAAAAGTAGCAGCAGCAACAACAACAACATGTTCATATTTACCGGAGGAGTTATGGGAGCACATCTTCAAATTCTTCAACGACGGGGACTACAGCCACTACAGCAATATCGAAAAAGATGGGACCTAGCTTCTAACTCCTCCAATTTCTGTCCATCACCACAAAAAAGAACATTGAAGTCTCTCTCCGTCTCAAAACAGTTTCTGTCCATCACCAACCGTCTTCGATTCTCTGTGACAATCTCCGATCAAACAATCCCTTTCCTTCATCCTCTCTTTGAAAGGTTCCCTAACATCACATCCCTCAAAACAACTCTCCAAGGAAGCGACATTGATGCGCTTCTTACTCAAATCTCCGCTTTTCCTGTTGATCTCAAATCGATCTCTATCTTCGACCCCATCACGTTTCCGGCAAATGGGCTGCGAGCTTTGTCAAAAAAGATGACAAATTTGACATCTCTCACTTGTTACAGAATTCTTTCTTCGAGGATCCACAAGAATGATCTCTTTTTCATTGCTGACTGTTTCCCCTTACTCGAAGAACTCATCGTTACGGACATAAGTTATCCCTGTCGCTTTGTGCTAGGTGGTAATGATCAATTCTTAAGGCTTTTTAAACTCCGCAAGATTGCTTTATCTCGTAATTTCATCGGTAACCACTCAATTAAGAATCTTTGCAAGAACTGTGACCTTATTCAAGAGGTTAAAGTGATTGATTATCCTCGATATGCAAAAGTGAATGTTGGTGGTGCCCGATGTTGTGGAGCTTCAAGATGTTGTCGTCCACAATATCGTGGAGCTTCAGGATGCTCTCGTCCACGATATGGTCTAGTCTCAGGATGCTCTCGTTCACGATATCATGGAGCTTCAGGATGTTGTTGTGGAGCTTCAAGATGTCGTCGTAGAGATTCAAGATTTTATCATGATTATTTTGATGATGCTCTCCATAGTGATATAGTTTGAATTAGAATTTGTTTCTCGGTTTGGTTGTTCCTTCAAAGAAAACATACATAAATATTGAGTTAGATATTATTTATCCAACATTGAGTTTTTTCTTTTATTTGCTGCAACGTTATCTTTTTATATATTTATACCGAATGATTTTTGCTTCTCATTCAGTCTATATTTAAAGCATAATGGCTCAGAGCTCTTTAAAACAATAGGGGCTCAAATTAGTAAGCTATATTGTATTATAAGAGGCGTAAAGTTTCATTTGAAAGCTTATAGAAGAAAGTTGTATGACTCCTCTTTCCACATTCTTTTTGTGCAGCAGGAAACATGAAATTCAAAATATGTTACCACATTTTTGAACACTACATATGAACTTCCACTGATTTATTGGCTTCTGACTTTTAAGTTTGTTATGGTTTTTTCATCAATATGTTTTCCATATTTTCATTAATTATGCATTCAAGTCAGTCTTTAAATCGTGCTCCTTGTATGCAAACAGAACTCAAGTTAAGTCGATAACAAACATGAACACGTTAGATTTATATTTGAAACGATTCTTAGCATTTTGTTTGAAGTAGAACAGTTTTCCTCTTGGATCTTAACCTAATGAATAATACTTCAGCTGCGAAGATTTTGATAAGCAAATGGATAGTAGAAAATATAAATCATTTTGTGTAAAAGAGGTGTCAGTTGCAGGGAATATAACGGAGAATAAGAAAGATCTGAACATTCCTCACTAGTGATGAAGGCAGGATTTTCATTAAAACCTGCTACGAAAACGAATTTGCACAAATTAGATGCTGATATGCAGGGTACACCACAGGTCTATCAAGCTTGTGTTAAAAGAACTGATTCTGTGAAGCAGATTGAAGGGTTAAACAGAGGTAGTCAAGTACGGATTTGGGTGCAACTTTTCATATTGGTGCAACATTGAATTAGCTTACCAAATGGTTATAAATTTCTGGCAGAACTTGCATGAAAATTCACTTCTGATGATCTAAACTTTATGGATGTTCTATTCTTACCTGATTTTAAAATCAACCTTGTATCTATTAGACTTTGGTTTGTTACATAAAATCTCCATTTATGTGCTTAGAATGTCAATAATTATTCAAAGTCTTTTACCATTCAGCAAAGCTTTTTAATTTAGTTGAATCTCCAATATCTATTTTGTTCATTTTGATATCAAATTAAAAACTTCTCCAAGCATGGTGAAATTGTCATTGTTCATGACTAAACACTTCATTACCTTCTAATGCTGCTGCTGCTAGAAATTCTGTGTTGCTGCTGCTGCAATATAGTTTACTGACTTTAGAGAACAAAAATTGTCTTTTCCCCTTTTTAAACTCTACTTTGTTAACGTAGTAATATGTGGTTTAGTAATTGAAATTTTGTGTTATCTGTTTCCTATTAGCTACTTTCATATTTTGTATTTGTAATCTTGAGAGACGAAGGGTTACAATAAGGATTAAAAAACTCCCTCTTCTAAGATATTTGTAACTAATTTATGTTTGTAGTTTGCTTGTTCAATTAGCCTTTCAATAAGGATTAACTGTTCCACTCGTCTTGTATAAACAGCTCTGGCTATCTTTTAAATTAATGACATTTAGTTTTAAATTTTAATTCATTATAATATGTTGGATTTCTTGATAGCACAATCAAGGAACCAGCCTGCAATGATTCTATTTGTTTTCAGTTTTGTATAAACACATTGATCCTACCATTCAATTTCTCCAGAAATCATTAGTAGCATCTGATGGATTGATGACATATCTTCCGTTTAGCAAGAGCTCAAACACTGTTTTTCACAAGGGGATATTGTTCAAATTTCCCAAGTTACCTATAATATCTTTCTTTCATAAAGCAATGGGATTCCTATGTTACCACATATTTTACCCCTCTCAAGAAAAATTCAAATGATCCCTTTAATGTTTGTCCTATCCCTTTTTGTACATATGCACCCAATGGTTGTTGCAATCAATACTTTCACAACTGTAGCTAAATATTAGAATAATGTTTGGTTCAATTCTATAATTTCTTCACACAAATGTTCCAACACTCTTATTTTCATTGTGCAAGTCACAATTTCTGCAAGAACAACATGAGTCTTTGAATGCACGATCTTTTCCAAAGAATAAATGTTTGGTAACATAATGGTCTTTTGCTTGATCCCATTGTCTTAGCTGTTGATTCTTCAAAACCTATATATATATATATATATAGCCGTCAAGAATGAGCGAGCGGTATATTATCTTAACCGAATCCTTAATGACGTGGAAACACGATATACACGTCCATTGAGAAGTTATGGTTATTATAATTTTACGCATGTACCAAACTAGCGTGTATTTGATACTTAGAGAAGTCTTGGTTATGTGAAAAATCAATATAATTAGGCACCTTCCTAATAGGCTCATGTTACGGAGTTAGGCTTGTGTTACTGGGTTGTTTAATGAAATGGCAATCTAGCTCGATGCTTTTTCATTAAGATATGTGCTGGTATTGTCTTTCAATGGACAAGCGTTAGAAGACTTATTGGCATAGCGCCCTTGTGTGAAAATTCAAGATCCAATTTCTGAGCAGAACTTTGCCATCATTGTTAAGCCATGGGTTTTAATGTCTAACGGTTATCAAACGCAAAAAAGGACAGATGCCGAAATAGTCATTGAAAGTTCGGACGGGAGAATTTGGAAATTCAGGTGTCATCTGACTCATTAATCTCCAATAACTGAGTCGAGTGCAAAGCAACTATTGTGGGCCTTAGGATGTTGGCAGCTTGTATGGTCTATGATTATGATCAAATACAAGTTATGGGAGACTTCCAATTAGTGACCAAATAGATTACTAGAGAGTACAAATGTTTGAATGCAAAGATTCAAAGATCCTTTGAAATGGCAAACAAACTTTTACGAATGTTTGCAGATGCAACATTCCTACATGTACTATGTGAATAAAAAAGTTAGGACAATGAACTGTTCAAAGAGAATCAGCTGACTCTTGATGAGTACCAACAAGATATGTTAATGAAACTTGATTCTCTTGATGAAGGTTGCCTAATGGTGTTAGGCAAGGTTGATAAATCCAAATAGAAAATGGCCAAATCTTATAACAAGCGAGTCAGGCTTAAGAAATTCGATGAAGGCGATTTAGTTTGGAAGACCGTTTTACCGATTGGAAGTAAAGATCCTGAGTATGGGAAATGGTCGCCAAACTTGGTGGAGCCCTTCATCGCTAGTAAAGTTTATGATGGAAGAGCGTATCGGTTGATGAATTTGGTAGGCAAGGAATTCACCAAAGGCTATAGATTTTTCCATCTTTCTGAAGGCCATATTTTTCCATCCTTTAGCAGAGTTTGATTTCTTGTCTTTAATGTTTTTTGTCATTCTTCACGCATCTTCTCTGACGGGGTCAGCATAGTTTTATGTTCATATCCTTGTAGAGTGTTTTATCATTAAGGTTAGTAATTTCACCACCTTTTAAATTTCAATAGTTGTATCAGCTTTATTTTGCAGGTTTTGTTTATATAAAACTGATTCTACTATGATGTTTGCTTATAATTTAGGTATACTCAACAAAGAGTTTTTCTTTTTTGGGTAGAAATACTCAGGGCTTAATTGCTATTTTAGTCCTTTAACCGCTTAATTGCTATTTTAGTCCTTTAACTAATTTTTTGGTATCGCTTTGGTCCCATAATTAAAATTTGGTCTGTTTTGGTATTTTAACTTTTGCTCCGGTACTTGTTTTGGTCCTTTTCGTTAATTTTATTCAAAAAAACGTTAGGGTTTACATCATTTTTATCTTCATTCCCCCTACTTCATCATCTTCATGCTACCTTCATAAAAAACTCATGAGAAAAATCCAGAATTGACTCACATGAATGTTATTCAAACCCTAACTTTATTTTACTCCCAAATTCTTTTCATTGTTGTGAAAGGGTTAACTCAAATTTAAACCCTCTCCTCCCCTTTCTTCTCATTTTTTTTTGCTCCAATCTGATACCCATATTCCTCTATTTCACTCTCTGCCAAACACAAAATTATCATCATCTTCGTTTCAAACACAATCCCAGAAAACAACATAAACAATTTTCTTCTTGTGGCAATTTTTACTGTATCTGGATTTTTGTTTCAGATGTTTGTTCATAAGGGACAATAC
>Ga0315913_1004055_pt1 | contig 17682 bp, 10 predicted proteins | sample MpolsnodulesMG_FD_207736 | JGI IMG/M metagenome (GOLD analysis project Ga0315913, IMG submission 207736) | Medicago polymorpha root nodule microbial communities from Los Angeles, California, United States - small nodules | ecosystem: Host-associated > Plants > Roots > Nodule | place: USA... | reverse complement strand
CCATATCATTGCGTGCTTCGGTTATTTATTTTATTTTTTAATTTTTTTAAGAAAATTTGTTTGTTTTCCATCAATTGCTTCAACATGATTATTTGGTTGCAAGATACGATTTAATTATAATCTGGAAGCATTTGCAAACAGTTTTGATCCTGTTATCGTATGCTTGGGAAAATTCTACGGTGAAGTCATGAAAATGACTTTTCTGATGAAGTTAACACTATAACATCAAAAGTGTAGTGAGTAACACCCCACTGTTTTGTATGAAATTGGTAAATTGATCCAATTTTTGTGTGTCTCCTTCTTCATTTAAGTTTATGGATAATTTCCTTTATAGATGGTCATCGTTTTTACTCTATTATTTGAGTGGATTTGAGATTTGGTTTATTCATAGATTGAATAATCTTTAAGATTATGTTTATCATAATTGAATTGCAATTGCATGTGTGGATCCAAAGACAATTTTGAGTAGCTATGTTCAAATTAACATCATGTATCTTTTGTGCTACTCCTTTTGACGTTCTAATTGTCACTACAAATTGATTTGATGCATGTTTCTATTGCCATAAGGTTTGCAGTTTTTGAAACAAATTTCACATGTTGTGATTTATTGTGTATGTGTATCTAATGTGTATAAACATTGACATGATTACTATATGAATATTCCATCAAGCTTAATTTAATTTTATCTCAGATCCGAAAGGAAACGCCATGATTAATATTTTATGGATCAAACTTTGCATATTCAAAATGATTTGATTTGATTTTGGTGGATTGATTTGCTTTGAAAATTAAGTAATTTGATTGGGAGCAATTCCCAAATATTGATTTCATAATTTTATTTATGGGAATAAATTTTATTTTGTGAAATGCGTAAATATTTGGTGTCAATTAAATATGAGAATCATATAGAATTTGAAATCATATATTCTCCAAGATGTGAGTCTAAAATATTATATGTGAAGATCTCTTTTATAGAAGTGAACCATTCTATTAAAGTGTTGTAATTGTAAAATTACATTAGACTCAATTTTGTCAATCATATCACCAAATATTGAGTATATGAATTTATAATTATTAAATTCTATGTTGCCTTGTTGTTATTTGTATGCTCACTTGTGGAATATCATAAAAGATAAAAAAAAATTATAACAATTTTCAAGGAAATCGAAAATTATTATCCTTGTATTTTATTGATATATTATGAGAGTCTTTCTTTTGTTATATTGGTTTGTTGTTCAATTATGAACCAATTTAGATGACAACATGCCAAATTGTGCGAAATTTTCTTTAAGTCATCGAAGCTTAATGACTCTAGATACAAGGAGCGTTGATTACACTTTTAGAGGTTAGTCATGATTTAATTAATTTAAATTCTATTCATTGAATTTGATTACAATTGTTCCCTTATTATATAGAGGATGGACATTTCCTATTAGTGTAATATTAATTGACATGACCATTGTATGATAGAGAATATAGTTGAATATTTGTTTAAATATTTTCAAAAGTCTTGGATTCATAACCCATCTATCATTCTCTATCAAGTGGGAGAATCTTACATGTCAATTATCTAAAAATGAAAAACAAATATTGTTTGTTGATGAATAATCTTTTGTTTGCTACGGAGACTTATATTGAGGATATTATAGTCTTTTCTCAAATACTGTTTTGTTACTAATTTGTTTTTTTATCCTCAATAGTAGTGAAATTCAAGTCTCATATATTTCCGATGCGTAGGTAATTGATTTAAATCATTACTCGTTAATGAGATTATGAGTTTAGCGGTAATAGTACTCTTCCAAAAGATAGCACATAATTACACGTTGAATTTTTTTTATATGTGCTTTTAACGTACTATTCCACCGCATTGTATCAAACAAAATTATGATGATTGAAAATTAAAACGATATTGATCAGTTTAGATGCATTTAAATGATGCATTTTTTTTTTGTGTCATATTTTGACAAGAGTTATTGATTCCTATGCAAAAAAAAAATTCATGCGTTGATTTAGGCCGTTACCATCAAAGTGGGACTGCCTCTATTGATTGATTGATGAAATTTCTTTTGTAGCTTGTGGAATGTTTTTAATCGTAACATGTAGTTTCCTGCCCAAAGGTGGTTATTGCATTTTACAATTAAAAATTGATTTAGGATAAAGTTATTGGACAATGTTTTGAACTAAGGAGCTTGTCTGCCCAAAGGTGACAATTTCCCGAATTCAGTACATGCTCATTGGTTAACTTATCTGAGGTTTTGGCTTGGGTTTTGACCTTAGTTTGTGCATTCTGCCTAAAGGTGATTGTACAATTATATTTGCCTCATTGTGATAGCTTGTTTATTTTGAGCTATCTTGTCAAATGATATGTTTTAATGCATTCATGGTTTCTCTCATATATTTTCTTATGCTTTTATTATATATGCTCATTGATTAACTTATATGAGATGGAGTTATTGGAGTATATTTTGAACCAAAGAATTTGTCTGCCTAAAGGTGACAATTTCCCAAGTTCAATGCATTCTCATTGATTAACTCATTTGAGGTTTTGACTTGGGTTTTGACCTTAGTTTGTGCATTCTACACATAGGTGATTGTACAATTATATTGGCCTCATTGTGACAGCTTGTTTATTTTGAGCTATATCTTGTCAATTGATATATTTTAATGCATTCATGATTTGTCTCATATATTTTCTTATGCTTTTATTATGTATGCTCATTGATTAACTTATATGAGATGAAGTTATTGGAGTATATTTTGAACCAAAGAATTTGTCTGCCTAAAGGTGACAATTTTCCAAGTTCAATTTATTCTCATTGATTAACTCATTTGAGGTTTTGCCTTGGGTTTTGACCTTAGTTTGTGCATTCTGCCCAAAGACGATTGTACAATTATATTGGCCTCGTTATAATAGCTTATTTATTTTGAGCTAAATCTTGTCTTATGACATATTTTAATGAATTCATGTTTTGTGCCAATGAATTTCTCTGGGAATAATCTTGCTTCCATCGAGATGTTAAACAAGTCAAACTGTAAGAAATGGAAGTAAGATTTGGAGTTATCTCTAGGAGAACATGTCTGAACTGAAATAACATTTTGGTAAGTGGGAGATGACTCACAAGTTAAAGTACCTGACCATATTAGTCTCCAAGTGTCTAATGAAAAGTTATTGGACATGAAAATATGACAATATTGTAATTTAGGAGTAACTGTGAAGTCAGTGGGAGATGTCAACTTAATTTCATATTAATATGATCTAGGAGTAATTGAGCAGTCAGTGGGAGTTGTCACCATAATTTAACATTCTAGTTTTGAACTTGTTATGAAAAATATCTTTCATGTAACCTTCATTTAGGATGAATCTTGTTTGTGTTACCTTGTTGGAGCAACTTTGTTTCAGTTTTACTCTTAGAGGTAGAAAACTAAGTTTGAGATTAAACGCACATAACCTTGCTTCATCCTTTGTTCATCTATACAAATTGTCTCTAGTAGATGGTTCATGACTCCCTGGATCTTTTGTTGACGGTTGGTATAATTTGTTTTTGATTGCACATAACCTTGATTCATCTTTCATTGTCAAATTTTTATTGCTATAAGATCTAATGTTGAGGAAGATATCATTTACTTTATGGCATAAGCACTTGGATCATATTTATTGAAAAAGGGTTGAGAAATTAATCAAAGTAAATATTCTACCTTTCTTAAAGTTTGATGATCCATGTACTTGTTTGGATTGCTTTAGAAGCAAATTTACTAAAACCAAAAGTTACAACTAACATTTCTGAACCCTTAAAAATTGTCGAAATTGAAATTAGTGGCTCCCAACTCCTATAATTTATGCTAATAATTTATTTATTACATTCATTGGCTCCCTAACTTTGACATTAATTGTTCTTTTAACCAAATGACTTGGATTTATTGTTTTCAAGTGTCACTTTGAATAACATGAATACTGTGAATTCATTTGATGCATTTGGTTAGTGGGAGTTTGAATTTTATACTATCAATTGATGTTAATTTCCATTCAATTAATTTGGATTTTTCTTTCACTTATTTTCTTTGATATATTGATGTGAATTTCAATTCAATTTAATTATTGATGATGAGATGAATTCTTGTATTTATCAAATATCAAATGTAAAGAATTAAAAAGCTCAGTGTTGAAGGGATCACTATGCCGGTGATCGACACTATTTTGGAGTTGAGGCATTACATGTGAAAACTTGGGCTCAATGTTGACATGATCTCTATGTCGGTTGTCAACATTATTCTGGAGCTGAAGTATTATGTATGAAAATTAGAGCTCAGTGTTCATAGTATCACGATGTCGGTGATCAACACTATTTTGGAGCTGAGACATTATATACACATGAAATTTAGAGCTCAGTGTTAATGGGATCACTATGCCGGTGATCAACACTATTTTGGAGCTGAGGCATTGTGGTTTTCTGTGGACCACATAATTTCTCTCGCTTTAAGGCATTTGAGAGAAATCACATAATTTCCTTGGCTTTAAGGCATTTGAGAGAAATCACATAATTTCTCTAGCTTTAAGGCACTAAGAGAAATTGAGGACCGACAATGAAAATGATAGTATGGTCGATGATCACGTTGACATATCATTTCTGGCTAAACTCGACACAAATGACTAGTCGACGGAATTGGTAATATTTGTAACCATGGAAGGTGTTGTATCAATTAAGGATATAACTACCGCCATGATTCAATATCATTCAGTTCTTAGTTGGATGGAGTCTTAATTAAGTGTTGCATCATGGGATCATGTAGTGGCCACATTAGGAAGTTTGTTATCAGTCCGAGAGTCCTTTTCAAAAGTATTTTATTTTTTATTTTAAAAAAAATACACAGTTGATTTTGCCCAAGTGGGAGAATGTTAGAATTTTTTCTAATATTTTGTGGGCTGCAATCAATTGTTAGTTTTGGTTTTAATAAAAACGGACTGATGTTGTGATCCATTTGATGATGCTTAGGCCCTAATAAAAGTGATCAATAGATAATGGGCTTTTGGACACTTAATCTGGTTTGCGTAGAAACATAGTGTAGGCCCAAACACTTAATCTGATTTTTTTGTGTGGATATATTGCTTTAAGCTCCTCTTAGCTTATAAGTTTGTAGAAGAAAAGAATGAGTTAGACTATAAGTAGTGTTAAATAACAAGTATTTATTCAAGTGGAAAAGAAAAACAAATACATGTTACATCATGCTGGGAAAAAAAAGTAAATTGATAATCTGGGATTTCAATATCCGAGAGCTAAGTATAGGAACTTCAATTAGTGCAGGAGAATAAAGGAATTATCCAGATAAATTGATGATGGTGATAAAAGGAATATTCTAACAACTTATAGGTCACACCAGCCACAATAGCAGAATGCATGTGCCCTCACTACATGTGAGAGCACTTTCAATCAGGAAAACCATCTTAAAATGAGAAAATGTGCACTTTCTAATTGAACAGAACTATTAGCATCTCTTGAAACGAAAAAAGAAAGAGTTGAATTCATTTATGTGGTTAATATTAAGAGAGCTCATTAGACGATCAAGTAAGATCATATGAACTTAATTTGCCCATGTTAGTGTTTGCTCTTTAGGAGATAATGTAAACTCACATAAGTTAACATGATATTGGAAGAGTATAATCTCCAATATGTTGTATTAAGAGTAAACTCATTCTCACTTCGCTCTGTCTAAATAAAACCTAAGGTTCGACCAAAAATACTAGATCTATTAGCTTGTTTATTGGTTGCTTGTGGGTAGAGTTGTCAAATAGGCCAGTCCGGTCCAACTCGTCTTGGTTCGGTGAGGCAGCTTATATAAATGGATTGGAGTGGGTGGGTCCACTTGATTGATAAGCACCAAAATTGAGCCCAACCTAAATTGTAGTGAGCTACACGGTCCAATGGGTCTGTCTGGCCTGTATTTCAAAATGTACTTTTTTTTCAAAAAAATAGATGTAATGAACAATTAAGCTACATATCACATATTTTTTTTTTAATAAAAACATATTACATAAATTATTATTCATCAAATAAATCACATGTCTTCGTAAACTTAGTTAAATTTTATATAAAATATCTATTAAATCAACATCTATAAGGGATAAATAGCAACAAAACATCAATACAAAAGTAGAGAGTATTTTCACAACTCACGAAGTGAATCTCAGAGACAGTCAAATTCAACCATACATAATAAAATAATTAAGTCCTACATAATAAAACTATTTTATAAACTAATTTTTTTAGTAAGTTTTAAGGGCCGACTCGAAAGCCCAATGTCCCAAACTATACCGAACCCCATTGGATTGGCCCAAAGAGATAGGGTCTTTTTGAATTCTGCTCTTTACCCATCACTTTTTGCTCGTTCCAACTGAAAAGACCATAATGCCCCTGCGTGAGTTAACTCACGCTATTGTTAAATTTGTGTGAGTTAACTCACGTTGCGTCCTGTTTTAAGACCAGGTAGAACCTCATTTCCTCCTTTCCCATCTAAAATCCTCAAATCTCTTTCAAATCACCCAAATCTGAAATTCCTTCAACTTCAAATCAAACAACACTCCAATAGCAAGTAAGTTTTCATAATCATACACCATTAACCTTTTTATGTTGGTATGTTAGAATTTTTCACTTATATTTCAATTTTTTAGTTTTGGGGTTTTGTTTAAATTATGATTTTTTTTTTGCAAGAAATGATACAATGTTACATGTAAATGACTTATATTGCTTAATTGTTATGATGTTTGCATGTTTATGTTAGATTTTTTTTCTCTTAAATTAGATTTTTTTAGTTTTAGGGTTTTGTTTAAATTTAGATTTTTTTGGCAAGAAATGATACAATGTTACATGTAAATGACTTATATTGCTTAATTGTTTAGATGTTTGCATGTTTATGTTGTAGTTATGAGTTTTAGGGTTTATGTATAATTTGCACTCCAAGTGTTTGATGAAATGTTTGAATGAGTTTTTCATTGATTGTTTAATTTTGTATGGTGTAGGTTTGAAACAATGACCGATTTGTTCAGTGTTAGCATACGCTTCAACGGTGGAAATCCTCATATGTTCAAGGTTTGGTACATTAATGTCACGTTAAAAGGTCTCAAGGATCATCTGGATGAAATCAACCAAGGACTCAACCCTGGAGACACAAGGAGGGTGGAACACATTTGGTATGAACGTCCAACGTTGGACGACGGGAGGATAACATTCAGTCGGCTAGAATTAAAGAACGACGACGATGTGAGGATCATGTTCTTGATTTTTTGGCAGCACAGATGTTCCCATGGATTGATATGTTTGTCACGTTGCTGAGATCGCCTGAAGATATTTTCAACAATTTGATTCCACTAGAAGATCGTGATTAGGTAGGGAATTCACCTTCCAACTACAACAATTGTCTTACCTCTGAAATTGGATAAGGTCAAACCTGTAAAACAACAACTCTCAAGCATTCACTCGGAAGTTGTATGTTTAGGTAGTGTAGTGAATGTAGTGATTTGCAAGACCATTTGAAAAGTCAAAAGATTAAGAGAACACGACATGTATTATGCAGAATCGGCTATATAAGTTATGATATCGAATTCCTTGATATAAGATGTGTGTCACGTAATGCACCTCTAAGAGGTTACTTTGAGTTTGATCGTGCTCCTCTGTCAATTGAAACTTGTCAGTTCGCAGGGGAGTAAGATTAAACTCAAAGCAACCTCTTTGAATGCATTCCTTTTTGTGATGACTCGTGTTATATGAGGGAATTCGATGTGATAACATATATAGTTGATTGTGTAGAATACATGTGTTGTGTTTTCTTCATTCTTTTGAATTTTCAACAAAAGTTGCAAATCTCTACCCGAATGTAATGTAGTAATGATACCACATATTTAGGAAGAATGTAATGTAACGTAGGTGAAATTAAAACTAAATACAATTGTGTATTTTTTTGAATTGATTATGTATACTTGTGACTTTATTTTTTACATTTATTTTTTGAATTGATTTTGAATTTATTTAATACGCAAATTTTATCGAATTTATTAAATACGCAACTTTATTCGAATTTATTTAATACGCAACTTTATTTAAATTTATTTAATACGCAAATTTTATCGGAATTTATTTAATACTTATTCGAATATATTAAATACGTAATTTTATTCGAATTTATTTAATACGCAACTTTATTTGAATTTATTTAATACACAAACTTTATCGGAATTTATTTAATACTTATTTGAATTTATTAAATACGTAATTTTATTCGTATTTATTTAATACGCATATTTTATGGAATTTATTCAATACACAACTTTAGTCGAATTTATTTAATTCGCAACTTTATTCGAATTTATTTAATACACAAATTTTATCGGAATTTATTTAATACTTGTTCGAATTTATTAAAGACGTAATTTTATTCGACTTTATTTAATACGCATATTTTATCGAATTTATTCAATACGCAACTTTATTCGAATTTATTTAATACGCAACTTTATTCGAATTTATTTAATACGCAAATTTTATCAGAATTTATTTAATACGCAACTTTTTATACCCCAAGAAGATTCTTTTTACCCACGGTAAAAAGTTTTTGGGATAAAAAGAAGCAGATTTAGTTTTACCCCGAGGGTTGACCTCTTTTTACCCCTCGATCGGCGTCTTTTTATCCCTTGATCGGTCTCTTTTTACCCCAAAAGGCTAGAAAGACAGACTATAAAAAGAAGAAGATTTATAGGGGGAGAGAGTGAAGAGGAGAGAATGTGAGATGATGTGTGAGGAAATTGTGAAGGTTGGAGGGGTATTTATTGGGGGCATGGTAACATAAGTTTTATATGCACTAAATGCAGTCAAAAAACGTGTAAAATTGGTGTAAAATCAAGGTTGAATAACTGACCACCATCTAAAAAATGTGTTCTTGAGTTCAGACCACCGGCCAGAGGTGCGTGACTTAAGTCATACAGAGTTATAAGTAGCGTGAGTTAAGTCATGCAACGTTAACATGCGCAGGGGTATTTTAGTCTTTTCAGTTGGGTGCGAGCAAAATTTGTTGGGTAAAGAGCAGAATTCAGTCTTTTTTTCTTGCTTTTTTAATTGTTCAGCCCACACTAAAATAGAGGTCTGTGGGTCTAAACCATTTTGAGAGTTCTGCTTGTGGTATATTAATATTCAATTTAAGAGATAAGAATAAATGGTTACATATTATATCAATTTCTTAAAAATATGGCATGGTATAGATCATATGGAATAAACAACAATTTGTTCTTTACAGTGATTATCATTTTTCTAAAAAAATATGAGAATTTGTTGCCATTGTGGTTTGCTATTTGTCATTGTCTCAATCTTGCTTACTTTGGTTAACAAACATTCCCCAATTTAACCTTTCATTACTCAATAGCTGTTGTTTCAAAAAAAAAATATTACTCAATAGTTGCTGATGACCAATTATCCTCACAATTACTTTTTTTTTTTGACAAAATCCTCACAATTACTTAACAAAATATTATATTCTATATTTTTTTTGTTGATAAAAATATATTATCTTTTTTTTGTTGTACAATGTATTTTATCTAATCGCGTTCTTTCTGGACCTCTTATAGTTAGTGTCTCATGATCGTTATATATAGTTTTTGACTTATAGTTAGTGTCTCATGATCATTATAATTTAAATATATAGTTTTTGATTGTGTTCATCATATCTCACTAGATACTCTCGATTTGTTGTCATAAGGATGAAAACCAAGTTGTTTGTCTCTATGCACTACTTCTCATATATTTTGTGGCAATTATGCCTTCTGAAGGTAAACAATGTATTTACATATATATTCCTTCAAAAAAAATATGTATGTATAATAGTTTTCATATATGCACAGTCGTTTTATTCTTTTATATTTAATAAGAAGTCTTTTATATTTGTAGCTGGTGAAACAAAAAAATCAAAGATAAATATTGGGGTACATGGATATGCAAACTGGCTGGGCAGAGGTACAATATTGCAAGGCGGCGATAGAAACATACTTTTGGTTGAAATTTGATCTAGTTTAAAAATATCATTAGTCCTTGCATTACTTTTTGATATTGGTCCCTGCACTTTTTAAAAAACTTTGAATGATATTATTATCTTTTATTATCATCTTGTTCATTATTTTTATTAAGAATAATTATAAAGAAATAAAATAAAAAAATCCATTTTAAATGAACAAAAGTGATTTTATAATTATTCTTTTAAAAAATAATTGGTCCACAGGATTATGTTTCTTTAACGAGAAAAAAAAATATTTTTTTAATTATTCTTTAAAAGCTTTAATTTTATTTTATTCTTTTAAAAAATATAATAAAAAATTCTTTAAAAAAGAATTTTCTATTTTTTAATTATTCTCAATTAAAAGCTTTGATTTTTTAATGAACAAAAATGATTTTTATCGAAAAGTGCAGGGATTAATATCAAAAAGTACCGAAAGTGCAAGGACTAATGATATTTTTAAATCAAAAAATAATGAATAAAATAATAGATAAAAAGTTGGAATTTTTTTTGTCTTTTAGTGTGCCACGTGGCGTGGAATGATTGGTCCACGAGGCACTAAGATGACAATTGGACCTAGATCCGATAGATAACTGCAAAAAATACCTCCAATGGGTAGGATAAATCCTCACTTTCATGGGTCCGGACATGGGTCTAGGTAATTACCAGCAAATTTAAATGGGTAGGGGCACAGGTAAGGTACTACACTACCCAGGCGAGCAACCCGCATAGACTTATTTATATAATTTGATAAATAATTTATTTATTTCTGGTGTATAATTAATTAAATTATTTAGCTATTTAAGCCTAAACCTAAAAACAATTTAACACAGTAACCACTCCCTCTTGCTGGCGTACAATTTTTGAGGGATAATTTGAATGTTTTTTATTTGGCTAAATACTACGATTCATATTATTTGATGAGTTGATTTGAAAAATTTTGCACCATAGTTTTATTTCAATCGTGATGTTTTTATTGTCCTTTATAGTTAAAATGCGGGTAATGGATGCGGGAAATGGCACTTAGGTGCCCACAGTGGTGCATCGTAATTTTATTTTTTTAACTTGGACTTAGCAGAAGGACCAATAGTAAAACTTTTAAAAGTACAGGGACCAATGCCAAATATGGTAAAAGTGCAGGGATCAATGACATATTTAAGCCTAAAAAATATTTATATTCAAATTGGGAAGTAGAAAAATCAAATACTAACATTGGAGTTTATTGTTGTGCATACTGGTCGGGCTTAGGTGCAATCTGGAATGACAAAAAAGGGAAAAACAATGACGGGTGTGGTGATGGAATAGAGGGTCATTGTGAAAAAGGGCATGTCGACAATACATGGAAGAAGGGGCCAGGTTGGGGAACAAATTGGTGGTGGAGTCGCAGTGGAAAGGGTGGTAAAGGTGGAAACGGAAGCGGTGGTGGATACAAAATACCCCTTCCCGTTGAAGGAAAAGGAGGTGGTAAAAAAGGAGGAGGTAATGGAAAGTTATAGAACTTTTCAATGGTGAATTGTATTTTTCTTTAGTGTTTGGCTTTTGTGTTTTCCTTTTTGTTCAATAAAAATTTTCTGAGATAGGCGGCATAAGATAAGGGTCTTTAGGGGTGTCAGCCTATTTGGGATGACAACATTGTCTCTTGATGCATGTCCTACCTCCTGACCTATTCAAAAAAGTAAGGTATTATGTATGTATGGAGAGGATTTTGTATAAAAAAAGAAAAGAAATGTTAAAAAGTGTGATTGAGGTATTGTTTAAGTAATCGAAAGTAATAACTTTTGCATTGAAATGTGTATTTATTACTTTTTCATATGTTTGATCTGTGTTTTCAAGAGAATATTTTTATTTATGGTTTGCTTAAACAACGTCCTTGTGACACTTATATGTAATGACATCACATGCAATGACTAGTACTCCCTCCTGGTCTATAAGAAAATTTTCAAAAATTTATTTTGTCCTAATTATAAGAAAATATCAGTTGTAAGGTGTAGTTATTGTTTAAAAAACTTTTCTACCCTTATTTAATGTTTTTGTTTTTAGTATTAGTGAGTGTATTTAATGCATACCCCTAAACCTAGATTTTGAGCGGGAAAACTTTGCTTAAACCTCATTTAATGCCATTTTCAAATTTCAAACTCACTTTAGCAACAATCAATGTTTGTATTTTTCCAACGTGGTGAATACCAATAGTCTCCTTTGAAAGTCTGCTTTGAAAATTGACAAAGCATTAAAATTTGATCAGTTTCCAAATAGGTTGAAAGGTTCACATTGCTCATTACACTCACTAGCGTGTGCGCTCTTTCTACTACGCTAACGCGTGTAATTCAAAAACAGTATGTTTTTCAACATCAATGTTGGTTTAGTTTTTCTTGATAGATCTTGGAGAAAAGAATGATCAAGCTCGATCAAAAAGAGAAGGATCAAACTTGATAAAAAAGTAAGATATGTAATTCATGCACTTCTTTAACATGAACTTACTTAATATATACTTAATTTTGTGATGCATACTCATCTATCTATGGAGGATGAATATGCATGAAACATGAGTGACAATTATCCAGGTGGATTTGATGAAGATATTAATCTTTCCCAGCGCTAACACAATTTACAGAAATAAGAACAAAACGTTGATAACACATCCGAGTCTTCCAAAGGATGAAAGCATGTGAAAGAATAATTTACACATTAGTCATATCACTTATTCATACTTTGCGATATTTTTGATTGAAAAAGTCAATGTAATATAGCAAGTGGAATGTTAATTAAACTGGGGCATATAAGTGATGTTCTTGTTTGAAAAATCTTGGAGAAATAAAAGGCAAGAGCCCCTACATACAACCACTGCTTCCCTTTTTTTCCATTCACGTACCCTCCTTTCCTATCCTATGATTCACAAAATAGATAAAAGGAAATATAGGCAACTCGAAGCATACATACATACATATACACACAACTTTCTGCTTGCTATATAAATTTAACAATCTATATAAACTTAACGCATCAATGATAATCAATTATTGGCTGCCCATTTCTACTATAATCAATTCACTTTACAAACTGGAGTACATCATTTCAATGCATCAAAATTATGAGACTTGTTCAGGATTGAAATTGACATCACAATATTGTTGTCAACAAAGAATTAATTTGATTCATTAGCAACTTTATTAATATTTTTTGTTTGCTGCAGTCAATGCAAAAAATGAGTGCAATTGATTAAAGAAACAATAACAAACTCAAGTAATGATGTCTTTTCTAGGTAGTCAACACCATAACAGCTTTTTAAATTTAATTAGGTTTATAATTATCAGCAAAGGTAAAACTAATGGAAAATATAGCAAACCTCTTGAATTCTAAAAAATCAAGGAATTTTCTCAAAAGAAAATTCAGGGAGCTATCAACAACCCTTAAACTTTTCTTAAAAAAAAAAACCTTAAACTCTATTCACATCTATCGTTCTCTTTATTTTTATCTTTCACACGGTGCATGTCTAACCGTTCTTTTTGCACCTGTCTTTTTTGTTTCTGCATGCTAATAATTAGAAGGAAATAAATTGTTTAATGTATTTTGGAGCAGATGGGCACCCATGTTTTTGTCTATCTATTTTTTTACTACGCTAGCGCATGTATCTAAACCAAAGTGATAGGCTGAAAAAGAAAATGATACCTTCGAGTCATAGGTATTCCATAAATAGAGATTTAAATAGATGGTAACATACTATGATAGGATTCCTTAAAAAAAAATAAAAAAAAAAGAGGATTGGAACACACTTCATACTATCCAAGATGGTCACAATAAAATATACAGATATGAAAATTGCAACATCAAGCCCTTGTTTAAAACCTTTCATTGTGATTCCATGCACAATTAATTTCTTTGGCACTTCGCATTTCAGAAGCATATAATAAAGTTTGTTACAAAATCAACAATAGTATATGTTACATTATCAGTTCATCATCATAAATGCTCAAAAAAAATAATTATCAGTTCATCAAAGTGCATTACAAAACATGTATGCTTACCTTTTTAACTTTCTGTTTCCTTATGGTTGTTGTCAAGTTCCCATTTCATCCTCTCTCTCTCTCACCATTGTGTCCTCTTTTCTCTTTTCTCTCACCACCGTGCTCTCTCTTTCATCACCGTGTTCTCTTTTCTCTTTCACTGTTTGCTCTGCAATTGTTCCGGTGTTCTCCTCCATTCTGATTTCTCTCATCACGGCAGCACGGGCGCGGCTATTTATCTCCGGCGTTGTTGCTTTGCAAGGCAGCACGGGCGCGGCTATGTATCATCGGCGTCACCGTTAACAAACCATCGCCGTCGTCAACTTTCATCACGTCATTACCATCACCGCCATGACAATGACTCCGTTGCCGGCAGTCCCCTCGATCCTCTCCAACGATCTCATCCTTGAGGTACTTTCGACCCCACCTTTGTTTTATTTATGTGTTTGATTTTTTTTTGTTTGATTGAAGGTTTGAAAAATCAGAAATCACAGAACTCATGTGTGCATATGTTTTACTTGATTGAAGGTTTATGAAGAAATCTTACATCAATATGACAATATCAAGAAAAAGATTGTTCATGATGCTCTTAATCTAATTAAGATTGATTTTGTTCTTAACCTAAAGCCCAATTGTGATGATTTTTTTCTCTGTTTTTGATTTTGTTTAAATTTGTGAATTTTGATTAGAATTTTTTTTGGACAGATATTATTGTTTTCGTTGCATTGGGTTTCATGTATTTTACTATTGATATATTGTTCTTCTAGGTTCACTTTCGATTCTATTGCGTGCATCAAATTCTTTTGGAGATTGAGAGCGGAGAGTAAAAATTAGAGTCAAGATAATTAAACACCATGAGGTAATTTTATCTTCTGTTTTTTAGATATGTTTTTGATCTACGATATTTGTTTCATCTGATATGATTATCACTAACAAACCGTAGTTGATAATAGGCAATGATTGTCACTTTTTACTTTTATTAGAATTGTAATAAATCATATTTGCCAACATTTCACAATGTAATACTAGAATTGTAACTTTTGTTGGTAGCACTTGCCACTTTCGAAAATTGCTGCATTTGGAAATTGATTCAAGGGCCAAGGAATTGAGTTACTCTGTTTGCAGTTTTTGATTAGAAAGGTTTACTCTTTCTTTATTCCTGATGTCGTTGTTACTGCATTGTTAAATTTAAATATGATTTTAGCTTTTTTGCTTTTGGTTTAGTTGACTAGAATTGGCACTAATATGTTCACCTTTGCATAACAATATTAGTCTGGCTTTCAATGGATTAGCTTTGGTTTTCAATAGATTTGGCATTAATGGGTGTGATTAACTATTATGAAATATAGTTCCAGTAGAACTAAATTCTATAATGTCTGGTTATTTGTTTCACAGCAGCAGATGTGAGTCAGCAATGACTGCCAAATTAAAAATCCATAAATTCTGTAAAATAAAAGTTTTGAAGTGGGAAATATAGGTGGGACGCAAGGTCAATTGTCAGACTCTATTGTGGATCCATTAACAAGCCCAATTTCATATTCAAAGAATGAAGAGTCATGTATTGTGCATGGTGATGGTTTTTCTGGTTTGTCAAGTGACTCAAGTCTCAGCATAGCCGAAGCCGTGCCCCAAGTATTGCTAGAAAAAAAATATTTATGCTGGTGAAAATATGCATTTATGTGGTTTTTGACAGCTTTATGGACATGGAGTGAGGGAAGAACCACAAATTGTTCCTCAATGTTTTTATTCCTAACTAAGAACATGCTCGCTTATAGATTGCAAAGGTACGAAGTGTGAGCTTCATTTTGCATAATATGTTTTGAATAATGCAAACTTACTGTGCACAATGACAATTAACGCCTCTTCTGAAGATTTAACTATAAAGTAGCAAATGCTAATGGATTTATCTGTGTCCAAGGGGCTCTCCTATATGTAATCTTTCATTCATTTGATTGAAGGTTAGAACACTTCTACATAAATTGTATTTTCTAATTTCTAATGTTACATTAGATTCTAGACAGGGGCGGACCTGGACTTCCAATATCAGTGGGGCTATATTTTTTTTTCCAGATAAGCTTTTCTTACATTGTCTTGAATGTCTGGATGGTAGCTTGAGATTGCAGGTCTGCGGGAAGGATCTGTTTCCAATATTTCAAAGTCAATAACTTTGTTGCTCTCACTATTGCTACTGCTAGCTTTGTCTTTAGGCATAACCGGAAAAAAAATCTTCATCCTAATTCAATTATACAATAAAATAAAATCATATTTTATTCAGAGATTCTCAACACTGAACTGAAGAGGGAACGTTAACTTCTATGTTCTAACTAACATGTTTCTTTACTTCAAACCAAATTTCACAAACATAACATATGCCCTCAAATTTTAATAACCACGCAGAAACTTCTTAATAGCATTTTCACAAAAGAAGACTGGATTCCCAAGTAAACTTATGTCATGTTGATGTGCCACAACAACTAGAAATCTTATGTATTAATTTTGAAGCAAAAGTTGTACCTATAACAGAAAAATAAAGCTAATATTGAAAGTCTGCCACTAACACCATTGGTAAATAAAAAAAACAGATGTTGCACTCTATTCATCTTAATTAGATTTTCTTTACATGCTAATATCAATATAAATAACCTTAATAATAAAGTTGCAGTAATAAGCAGTAAACAAGACTATGCTAGAGGAATTAATAGAGTAAATCGACATCAATAAATCACCACTTTTATGGATTACTAATTACTACACTCTCATTCTCTCAATAAATCACCACTTTTATGGATTACTAATTACTACACTCTCATTCTCTCAATAAATCACCACTTTTTTTGATGGGTACTGGTTCTTGATTCATTCATTCATTCGCTTCTGAGGAGAAGGAAACCGCGTGTTTCTGCTGAGAGGAGAGGAAAAGGAAAACGCTACTTCTGCTTATACTATAAGACAAAAAATATTGGGCTGGGCTACATATAAAAAAAAAATATTTCGGCCTGAGCTGGTGTGGCTATTGCCATACCCTGCCCTGCTCAGGTCCGCCCCTGATTCTAGATATGCAATAATATCAATGGATGGTTTGAAATACATGCACTTTGTTTCATTAGGTCACTGTTATATATTTTCAAAGTTTTTTCTTATTCTAGCTCTTCCAAACCTATGAAATTTCCTTCGTTGCTGATAATTGTTTTTGTTTTTAGTTATATCCATGTTTGTAGTTTACTAAATAATATCAATGGATGGTTTACTAAATACTTATATGAGGCAGAACTTGAATCATCCCTTCATATTTACTAAGTTCATATTGAAGTGGAAGAAATAGTCACAAGAAAATGGGGGTTTGAATTGTGACCCTTTTAAAATTTTGTCCTGCAACTTAAATAAGTATGTATACTCAAGAAGGTTTTTGGTAAATGTTAGTCTAACAGGATTAGAGTATTAAATATATAACAATTGATTTATATACGACCAAAATGTTCTGGATTAAATAAACCTTAAATGATTAAATAGCTTTGACAAGGACCGGAGTGTTATGAAGAATGATTATATAAGCAGAATGAGAAAAATGATATTAAGATAAAATGTGAAAACTATTTTATCAAGGACCAGAATGTTCTGGAGAATGATTAATATAAAAGCAGAATGATAAAAC
>Ga0315913_1004053_pt1 | contig 17685 bp, 12 predicted proteins | sample MpolsnodulesMG_FD_207736 | JGI IMG/M metagenome (GOLD analysis project Ga0315913, IMG submission 207736) | Medicago polymorpha root nodule microbial communities from Los Angeles, California, United States - small nodules | ecosystem: Host-associated > Plants > Roots > Nodule | place: USA... | reverse complement strand
TTTCCTACAAAGAGTTGGCGTTAGATGTGAAAAGCATAATTGAATGATTCTTCAGTATTTGTGAGCTTTTCGCAGGATAACTTGCAAACCAAGTAATCAAAGTGCCTAAAATATACAGTCTATTTAAGTCCTTTTTGACACTTATCAGTGATCCTATTAAACAAAAGGTTGTGGTATTATTTAGAGTCGTACAAAGGACGTGTTAAGTGAGTTTTTTTTTGTTTTGATAAAGACATTTTTTTTTAAACATGTTAAGCGAGTTGCGTGGCTAAAAAAATTCAGCAACCGTTTCTCTATTTAAGCACATTTTAAAAATAAATGTTAGAAATGTTCCATTTCGAACCCTGAACCTTACATATTTTATGCATTGTCCTTACCAACTGAGTTAAGTACATTTTAAAAATAAATGTTTCATTTATGTTATAACAATCATATTAAGCACACAATTCTTTTATGTGCTGACTATGTTTTGATAGGATTATGTAAATAAAAATATAATTAATAATTATTTTTTTTGGTGAACAAAGCTAAAACAAAATAAAAAGAGAGCTACTCTCTCAAATAGGAAATTCCAGCCGCATCACTTTGGAGAGAATTCTTGAGGTTCATCGGAGGAGATTCATTTCGAAGAAACTCAACATCAGAAAAAGCAACAAGCTTGGCAAAAAACTCCGCACATTGATTCCCTTCCCTGAGGGTGTGATTAACCATAACATTTCTCTGCTCCAATAACTCTTTTATATCTTGAATTAAAACAGCATAAGCATGAAACCTCGTTGGGGGACCATTGAGGATGTTGATACAATGTAAAGAATCAGAGTAGCAAACAAAATCAGTAATACTCATTTCTTTGGCTAACAAGAGACCCTTATAGATGGCATAAAGCTCAGCATACAGGATATCAGATGAATTTTGAATGTACCCAGAAAAGCCTGACAAGAAAAAACCTGCATCATTTCGTAAAATTCCTCTATAACCAGCTCTTATAGGAGATCCAAGACAACTTCCATCAACATTAAGGATGACACAAGAATGATTATTGTGGTTCCACTTGATGAATTGGTCTTCATCGGTAGTATAGCAAGCTTTAAGGGTATCAACCATACCTTGAATGTTTAAGGATAATTTAGTGTTCAACCAATTCTCATTGCCTAAGCACATCGTGTTTCGATTCCTCCATGCCCACCAAATTGTTGCTGCAAAAAGGAAAGAGTAAGGGCCCATCACCCCATTCTTGATCCAATTTATAGTGTCCTCATTGGAGAAAAAATCAGATTGGTTAAATTCGGCCTGCTACCACAAGTGTTTAGAATGGATGCAATCACGCACACAATGAAGAAAAGTCTCGTCGTGAAGGCCACATCTACTACACACTGCAGAATGAGCTATATTTCTATGATTTAACATAGAGAGGGTAGGTACCGAATTGTGGCAAGCTAAGCAAAAAGGGAATTTAATCTTCTCCGACAATTGTAATTTCCAAATCCAAGACCAAGAAGGAGGAGAGTTAGAAGTGATTACCGGATTCATGTAAGCCAACATCCAAGAGTATCCGTTGTTTGCGGTATAGATGCCATTTTTGTTATGGGTCCATATGAATGCGTCCTCGAGAGAAGCATTGAACTTATGTTGCATATTATTTATGATGTCTATGGCAAATGACGGGAGCTGAGTGTAAAGGATGTGTGCATGGGGATTGCCAAAAGATAAAACATCTTTAACTGACAATTGTAAATCATGAATGTCAATGTAAGGTGCAAGGGACCCTACAAAACCAAGAGAACTCCAAGGGCATGACCAAAAAGAGGAAGAACCTGACCCAGCACGCCAAGAGAAGCCATCTTTGAGAATATTTATAGCACGAAGGATAGATGACCAAGTAACAAAATCACTAGAGTGTGCAGTAGCATGAAGGACTTTAGGACCTGCGACATGCCTGTTAGAGAGAATATCAACCCATAACTTATTTGAAGATTGAACCATATCCCAAACAAGTTTTCCCAATAAACGTATATTTGTTTCCCTTGCCGTCTTGATGCCTAGGCCTCTAAGTTTTTTCGGTCGAGCAATTTTATTCCACCCAACCAGATGAATGCCCTTATTATTTGCATTCTTCCAAATAAAATTGCGAGTGGTTTGGTCAATACTATCACAAATACTCTGAGGAAGCCAGGTTACCTGCATGTAGTAAGGTGGGATGGAGGAAAGAACAGATGATGCTAACCTGGTTTATTCAACAGTCTATGTTTCCAAGAAGCAAGTCTGGATTGCATTTTCTCAATGATAAAATGGAAGTCGCTACGCTTAGCCCTTCCTTTTAGAATAGGGAAGCCCAAATATTTGTCAAAAGAGGTAGTGCTTCTAATGCTAGTGATGGAAGTAAGTCTATTAATTTTTGCATGAGGGGCACCTGATGAGTAGAAAGCCCGAGACTTTGACAAATTAATTTTCAACTCAGAGGCCTGACTGAAACGGCTAAACATATCTATGAGGAACCGAAGTTGAGAATTTTTTGCCTTGGTGAAGAGAAGGACATCATCTGCAAAGAGAAGGTGAGATATATGAGGTCCATTGGCGGAGATTTGGATAGGATCCCAGAAACATGCCTGGATGGCGCTGCTGATAGCTGTGGAGAGCTTTTCCATGCAAAGGATGAATAAATAGGGAGAGAGCGGGTCTCCTTGTCGAAGTCCATGAGAAGGCTTGAAAGGAGGCAACTTATTCCCATTCCAAAGGATAGACAGTGTTGAGGAGGTGACACAATGCATTATTAGCTTAGTTGTAATATCTGGGAAGCCAAAATCTTGAAGGCATGATTGGAGAAAGGTCCAGTTGACATTATCAAAAGCTTTTTCTAGATCAAGTTTAAAAGCAACAAGACCCTTCTTCTTTATAACGACAATTAATTTTATATAAAAATAGTTATTTTGATGGACCATGATTACGTTTAAATTCATTTAGATTTTATCTAAAACATAATTTAGTAAAACAATCATAATTTACTAAATTCACACATAAATTCTTTTAAATTATGTTTTGCTCAATTTTGCAGCTACCATTGACCGAAGGGTAGTTAAAAGCCATTAGCAACAAAACAATAATTAACTATCGTTCAACACTTTTTAAATTGGTCAAATCACTATCTAAATCATTTCAATCAGTGCCTGAGAGCAAACTATAAGTGTCTAAAGAGCAATTTTTAGAAAGAGATGTGAATCTAATTTGGAGCCCAATCCAATTCCTCTTGAATAGGCCCATCACCATTCACTAAAGACATGATTAACAATTAACAATTAAAATCCTTCTGTAAAAAATGAAAACCCTGTAACAACAAAAAATACAGCCGCTGCTCCCACTAAACTCGCCAGAAAACTCATGCTGAACCAGAAACAGTGAGAACCGTACAAGTCTGGTTTCCCTTTCTTTTGTCTTTACGGTTCTTATTACGTTTGATATATGCCGAAGCTTCATAGGAAAAGCATTCTTCAACAAATGAATGCTAAGTTTTGTCCTTTTTTTATCTTCTAAGATACTCACTCCGTTTCTAAATATGTTTTAGGTTGATTCATTTAAGGCTTAATAGGTCATTTGGTCCCTTTATTAATTTCAAGTTTTCATTTTGGTCCCATAACTAATAAAACTCATGTTTTAGTCCCTTAATTTGTCCTCCGTTTGTCAAATAAATCCCTTCTGTCAAAAAAAATAAGCTTCCGCTTGTTTTTGCCATCTTCATCTCCTTCTTTAATCTTCTTCCTCATCTTCATACCAACTTCATCTTCATAGAAAATCCATAAGAAAAAAAAACCAAACAACAACAACATCCAAATCACTCAACTTCTTCAAAAACACATTCAAACTCATAAACCCATAAAAAAAAACAGATTTTTTTCTTATGAATTAAAGAATTCAGAAAGAGGCAAACAACAACATAAATCTACACAATTCTGCACAAATTAATACAATAGAAACATAAAAAAAGGATTAAAAGTTTAAAACCAAATCTGCAAAATCAAACGTAAAATTTTGTTACATTTGTGTATGAGATTTTATATGCCAATATTAGTGACACAAATACATCCTTTAATATTCAGGTGACACAATGAAACACAGAATTTGGAGATGTACTGGAGACTCAAAATTGCCATGGATAATATGAAGAAATTGTGGTTGTCAGCAGAGAAAAATGTAAAAAAAGACAAAACAAAAATATTTAGATTGAACGTGAATTCTTTCACCATGAAAACACCTACCACTGACATCAGTTCTTCCCTCCAATGTGAGTTTCGTGACATAAGAAATTTGAGGTCTAAATTCATGAAATGACATGGTTTCCACTGCTTTATATTTAAGACTTGGGTCTTCTCTAGTACTGGTGGTAAAATTGGGGAAAGAAGTAAAGGGAGTTTCTGAATCTGAAGCTGAATTGGGGAATGAAGCTGAATTTGTTTATGTTATTTTCTGGAAATTTTGTTGAATGAAGGCCATATGTATGTCTTTCTTTATACCCATTCGTTTAGAATATAGAAGGCCAAGAACCACTTTTCCGACGCGGCGGTGAACTCTGGCGCAGTGCCTCCTACAAAGTTGCTTAGATTTCGAAATAAACATAGGGCTTTTGTTGCAGACATTACAAGGGATGAGATGATGGTTTTAGTTTTTTCATTGGAAGCACATGGTGGCCGGAAAACATGAGAAAAGGAGGTGGTTTGGAATTTTCAACATCTCCAATCTGAGCAATAAAATAGTGGGTTTTGTAGAGAAAAGATAAAGGAATTCAATTGTGGTGGTAGATTTGGGAAAGGAGATCGAACGGAGAAGCTACAGTTCCTCAAAATTGGCGGTGGTGGTGGTTTGGGGAAGAAGAAGAAGAAGAAGCGTGTTGTGTTATTGTGTTGATCCAGAAAGAGAGATGAAATAATGAGAAATAGAGTTAGATGTGGTTGATTCACAATAAGATACAGTAGACATGCATGATCTAACGATTATTTTTTAATAAAAAAGATCAAACGGATTATATTAAAATAATTAATAGATCTATGGTGGACCACTTTTAAGGTTGGTTTACCATAGACATTTGATGTTAAACTTAACGGTCAGTGATTTATTTGACAGACGGAGGGCAAATTAAGGGACCAAAACATGAGTTTTATTAGTTATGGGACCAAAATGAAAACTTGAAATTAATTGAGGGACCAAATGACCTATTAAGCCTTCATTTAATGATGTATGTGGTCCATATTAGAAACCACATACATTATTAAATGAATGAAACCTAAAAAGTAAATTTTGCTTATATTTAAAAACGGAGAGAGTACGTCACACTGTGGTCTCATCGAAAAAAGGAAAATGTTTGTGTGACTCATTACTCATTTAGAAAGGAACTTGCAATATACAAAAGTCGGATTTGAACTTAGAATTTCTCACTTGTTCATTTTACTAAATGAAATTTTGGCCATTAAGTTTGACTAAAAAACCTAATGTTTTATAAACACGCATACATCCCATTGATCAATTGATGTTTAACTTACCACTTGAGAAAGAGAGCAGAGCATTTAGATGAGATGACACGTGTCTCTTCTAGCTTAACTAAAGTTCTTTGGGCATGCAACAACTTTAAAACTCTTGGAAGATCTTGCCGCCCATTTGAGTACCACAATGCTCGAGGGATCAGTCTTCACAGTTGCGGTCAAAGGATGTCCAATTTACACCCAAAAAAAGTATATAGAAATTTGTGCTTTCCAAATATAAGAGTTTTATCAAAAAAAATAAAAAATAAAAAATTGTCACACTATGGTGAAATGAAGATATCTTGTTTTTGTCCTTGCTTTATTTTTGGGAAAAACAAAATATCCACCACTAATTGGGAATTTGCTTTTTCAGTTCAATAGTCTCACTCACTCCTCCATGCACGGGGACCAAATTATAAAAAGTATTCTTTTTCTTTTTTAATTAAAAAAGAAAGAGAGAGCAAATTGAAAATAAAAAACCTAGGTGAAGAGAAAACATAGGTTGCTGCTAACACTGGTTTGGTTTTTTTTCTCTCAGACATATCTCTGTGTAACGTTGTTCTCAACTTCATCGAGAAGAAAGAAACATATTAATGGCAACAAAAGCTTTGGCCTTCACCCTCTCTCTCAATGACCTCTTTGGTTCCAAGGCGCCGCCACACACCTCTGCAAAAGTTTCTGTCTTCTCTGTCAGATGTTCTTCTGGTATTATTTTATTATGTGTTTTTTATTTTTTATATTATTTGCTGGTAATTAACCCATGAAAAATGTTGTCTTTTTTGATTCGATGTTGTTGGGTTTTAATTTGATTACTCATAGCTTAAACAAAAGAATGCATGAATGTATAGGTAATGGTGAAAGGCCATGGAAAAATTCAGATGCTAGACTTGTGCTGGAAGATGGTTCAATTTGGAAAGCTAAATCATTTGGTGCTTCAGGAACTCAAGTTGGTGAAGTTGTTTTCAATACATCATTGACTGGGTGAGCAAAATTATAAATCTTGTGATATTCTTTTGTTGTTTTATGGCTAGATTTCAACCTAATTGAGTTTCTGTTTCATTTGTTATGTGTGTGTTTCATTCCTCAGGTATCAAGAAATTTTAACTGATCCTAGTTATGCTGGCCAGTTTGTGCTGATGACAAATCCACATATTGGGAACACTGGCATAAATTTTGGTTTGTATCTATCTATTTATTTATATACTAATTATAATCACTTGAATCCTTGTGCTTAGAGTCCATTTTAAAAACCATCTTTTGATTCATTGTCTGTCAGATGATGAGGAATCAGCACAGTGCTTCCTTTCTGGTCTAGTAATTAGAAGTTTGAGTATCAGGTTCTGTTCTTGTGCTTTGCAAATATTTTCCGTTGATTGAGCTTTACTTACTTTTGTCCATACTTACTCTTTGTCTCTTTGCAATGGATATTATTCAGTACCTCAAACTGGAGATGTGTAAAAGATTTGGGCAATTACTTAAATGAAAGGAATGTCATGGGAATTTGTAAGTAATATGTGAAGAGTTGTTATGACAAGAACGTTACATGTAAACTCTGGGTTTTTCTTTTGACTTTGATGGTACTTTGTGATGCAACAGATGATGTTGATACACGTGCAATCACACGTAGATTACGGGAAGATGGCAGCCTTATTGGTGTTTTGAGCACCGACAATTCCAAAACAGACGAGGAATTACTTCAGATGTCTAAATCATGGAATATTGTTGGTAAGGATGACTATTGGAGGAGATTAAACAAATGCTTTTAAAAAGTGGAATTCAGTTTTGTTAAACTGTGGCACTATAGCGTAGAGGAACTTTTACAAACTATTATTGTTCAACCATACGTGATTTAGTTCAAACTACATGGTGTTGACAAATAGCGACTATATAGCTGTAGCGCGAAATTTGAACAAACATATATTTTCTGCAATCTGTGATTGACAACTCTGCTGGAATTACATGGCTTATGTTTCTTATTTGCAGGTATTGATCTAATTAGTGGAGTATCGTGCAAGTCTCCATATGAATGGATTGATAGAACAAAGGAAGAATGGGAGTTTAGCTCGAGTGAAGGGTCTAGAGATACTTTCCATGTAAGTTTATACTGTAGGCTATTGGTCCTGACTCCCTTTTGTTGAATTTTGGATAATAAAATTATGTTTCGTACTGATGAATGAACTTTTAGGTAGTTGCATACGATTTTGGAATCAAGCATAATATACTTAGGCGTCTAGCATCATATGGCTGTAAAATCACTGTTGTGCCATCTACATGGCCAGCATCCGAAACTTTGAAGTTAAACCCAGATGGTGTACTTTTCAGCAATGGTCCTGGAGATCCTTCTGCTGTTCCTTATGCTGTTGAAACAGTGAAAAATATCATTGGAAAGGTGCCTGTTTTTGGAATTTGCATGGGACATCAATTGCTAGGCCAGGCTTTAGGAGGTACAACCTACAAGATGAAATTTGGTCACCATGGAGGAAATCATCCTGTTCGTAACCTTCGAACTGGCCGTGTTGAAATTAGTTCTCAGGTATGGAAAACAATTCTTTTCTGTACTTATTTATTATTATTCCGCCGTAATCATAGTAATTACTTAAATCCATTTGAAGTCATTGGGTCTGATGGGGGAGGGAAAAAAACATCTATTGTAGACTTGTAGTAACCAAAAATCAATATCCCCAACTTGAATCTCAAATCCCTAAATCTCATATCCCTAAATGTCATCCCTAAATCCCTTAAATTGAAAATATCAAATCCCTAATTTACTATCTTATTGGACAATATTAATATACCAATTTTTTTGTTTTTGGTCAAAATATAGCGTTCTTTTATTTAAAATTAAAAAATAGACTTGTAGTCTTGTAGACCTATATTTTTTGCCTCATAAATAGAATCAGAACCTGGCCCCTTGTCTTGAGAAGAAAAAAATTCTAAACCAGAACTCACTATGATAGTGCCTCATGGCAATTAAACATTGCAAATGGTTATGGGTACCCTCAGTTCTGTTATGCCTCCATTGTATCAACTCTTGGACATTATTAGACCATTAGCCTTGTGATGACGCAGAAATCAGCATAGAATTTTGTAGCAGCAAACATGTTGAAGTGCAAGTTTCATGTGCAGACCTATATTTGTTGTTCGTCTAAATGTTCCATGTCATTACATTTTATCAAGAAAAGTGATTTCATGTCATGTACTGTTCTTTGTGTCATGGTCTTTGGATATATTAATCGATTCATATAAATTGGCAGAACCACAACTATGCAGTTGACCCTGCCACACTGCCTGAAGGAGTAGAAGTTACTCATATCAATCTCAATGACAGTAGTTGCGCCGGTCTTGCTTTCCCTGCTCAAAAGATTGTGTCTCTTCAGTACCACCCTGAAGCTTCTCCCGGACCTCATGATTCTGACAACGGTGAGCGACTTTTGCACTGTTTATCAAAAAAGTTTGGTGTGATAATAAATTTAACTGTTTCGCCTTCACAATCTTTAAAAAAATTATATTCAAGAGAAGGATTGTGTGATACTTTTGCATTGGATCCAATTTGCTTTTACAATTTCGTGCATTGACTTGAATTTGGATTTGACCAATAATAACCACTATTGTGATTGTTGATAATGCAGCTTTTCGGGAGTTTATAGAGCTAATGAAGCATGGGAAAAACCAAACACCGAATGAAAACCTACACCAACTACAATCAGTGTAATAATCATTAAAGTGAGCTGCTATCCCACCGGGCTAGAAGAATAAATTATTAAAGTATGTGATAAAAGCTCAGGTTCTTAGTAGTTTCTATCTATGGTTTGTAGATGAATAAGGACTTCCTTGGGGTTGATCAAGATTTTCTTGTGTCTATCTTCTTTTTGTACAAGGGCTAGCAGCCGATTGTCATAGGGTCGTAGCCTTCATTGAAGAAGGTTAATGTACTCAATGTAGCACCGAGAAGAGAACTGTGTTTTTAGCTTAGCTATTTTCTTATAATTTATATTTATAATAGAGTACTAGACCTTTGCTTTATTTGCGCTATTTCGATGAAGAAATTGTGCAATAAACATTTTTTACTTGAATGAAATTTCTGTTATGGAAGAAGGAAGGTTTAATTTTATGCATATGAGAACTAAACTTGATGCCTACATAACACATGCAATTTGCAATTGCGCATCATTGATGCATCCCTTTAGCTGGTGGTGGTAGAAGATGCAAATGGTCACAACTTTCTTGCAATTGTGGGGGTTGGATGGGGCCGTGCAGCATGTAGTTGAAAGGGGAAGTAGCCTATGGTGTGCAAAATGATGGTGCCGGCTGTCATAAGGTTATTTCGTTAGCTGTGTATTTTTTAAATCAGACTCATTGATGCACCTAAAGAAGTTATTATTATTAATAAAAAATAAAGAGAGAAATATGAAAAATGTCAGAAGTGGGATTTGAACCCACGCCCTCTCTCGAAGACCAGAACTTGAGTCTGGCGCCTTAGACCACTCGGCCATCCTGACTTCTTGATGATGATGATTTCGATTGTACTATGTTACTTGTTATCACTATAATAAAAACGAATTAAATAAATAAATAAATAAATATTGATTGTAACATGACTTGCTTTAGTGGATGCACCTATTCATTGGTGAACAAATCAATAGTTGATGATAAACTTATAACACATGCATAACAAATAATTGGTTGGAACATCAACTTTTGACTTTTTTTTCTTCTTCTTTCTTTCATCATTTTATTTGTTAATTGTAGCTCGTTTTATGGAAATCAAATCTATATTTTTTTAATTATCTAAATTAGAAAATTTTGGAAATGAAAAAGAAACCCCTTCTACCATCTTTGGAACCCGGGGGGTCATTACGAGGACGACAAGCATCATGAGCTCCTTTGGCTTGCTGGAGGTACAAGACACGAGCTTCATTAACTCCGAAGCAAAGTGCACGACCATTCCAAGAGAATGAAAAACAATGTCTCAACAAAAACTTGTAGCAAGTACACAACTTGAAAATGCAAGTGTATGGTAATTAAGGACCCACAATTTACAAATATATAAGTTTCTAACATCCCTCAAAATGGTCTATCATTACGTAGCTCTTTAAGAGGTGATGATGTTATATGTTAAGTGACACCGCAACTTGTTTAAATTGATGTCCTGTTGTACAAAATCCAAAATGCAAGTTAAATACGTGTAGACTCCTCTTCAGAGCTAATTGGTTTAGGGTTTTGGCGACATATGACTAATATGCATAAAAAATTAAATTGATAACCGTTATTAATTTACATGATTTTGTGTGACTTGACATCAACTGGACAAATAACATTATCATTTTTTTTAAAAGGACAATAGTGTCACTTAACATAACACATTATCGTCTCTAATAGACTTACTTGACGGTAATTTGAATAACAATAATATTATGTTGACACCATTTTTTCCCTACTCTCATTATACACCCCATGTGAAATGACATTTTAGTAATTTTACCCCATATAAAAGAGAGTGTGCATTAGGTGGAGTGGTAAAGGCCACAAGACTACGTATTGTGTAGTGGTAGAAGATGCGTGTGTTACCTATGGTTATCAAGGTATCACCAATCTTTGAGTAATTTGATATTCATAAAGTTGAAACCTCAAATTTTTAGACACTTACAATTCCACGATCCAAAATTGTGGTTTACTCTTAATGATGTGCTTGTTTTAGGTGAAAAAGAAAAGAAGAAAAAGTTCACGAGAGGGAAACGATAGCTCTTCACATGTCATTTAATGGTAAGTTTCATCCCACTAGTGCACTTCAGATGTGCCTATGTTTGAAAAGTAAGTTAATTAGTAAATTCAAAATGTTTTATGCCTGTATTTTATTGTTGTTTGGATTATTTGATATACAAGTTCAAATGAACTATTTCAATTACTTTTCCTTTAAGTACTTCTATTCAATTGCCGATCTTACTTGCTGAGATAAAGTTTTTTCATTGAAAGTAGCTTAGTTCATTTCAGTAATAATAATATAAAACAAATAGATACATCAATGAATAAACGCAAACTAGTTAGAGATGTAACCGCTTTTGTTAACACATCAGCAACTTAGTTAGTTTGTGTTCTAATAAACTAAACACAAAAGTTTATAGGAAAAATAAAATAAAATTGTGGATACTGGATACGCTTGCAATCGCGTCAAGCTCTGAAATATTTTATCTTTGCTTTTAAAATTTGGTGACCACCATTTTGATATGTTGGATAATTAAGTATAGATTCGTGTTATTCACGATGATGCTTGATATGTTTGTTCGCATCAAATACATCGCTGTTTTTTGGGCAAATATCCTTGAACTAAAAAACTCCATATAACATATAGTTATTTGAATTGAATAAATATCACATTTGCTTCAATTTTTTTATCAGTATTTGACCCCGAAAATAAATTATTTAATCAATTTATTGATTATTTTTTATTTAGGCAGTTAATGTAATTTAAACAACTGAATAAAAGTACATACAACAACAACCAACCGCATACAAGGTATGTGCCAGTGATATTAAGGACAGCTCAGGAACAGAAGAGGATATGAAAAGCAAAAGTACCACCGAAGGTACAAAAATTCGTTTGTGCTAAAATTGTATCCCCACTCAGTTTCAACTTAACCAGAGAGGCATTATGTGTACGAATCAATGTGTTGTGCGACGGCTAAGACAATTATTCTCTCTACTTTTGGTGTGACAATGTAGAACAAATTCAGAGGAGCTTTGATTATTGGACTGTTGTTCAACACCACAGAAATCACAACACAAATGTCAAAGATATAGGTCATTGTTGTGATTTTGCAGACCTTGCCGGACAATTCTTGCGCTACTTTCATGACCCTTATGTGGAGTATTTGACAGCTGCGAAACAATAAGGTCTGGCGTTATAGTTGGCGATGCTCGATGGTCAGCTGCTCGAGTTCGAGAATCGAGAGAACGTATAGGAACTTCTTCGAGTGAGGTGGATTAAACTTCCTTTGGGTAAACGTACAAGTGAAATGTTGATGCTTCTTTTTCTACTAGTCATACTGAAGTGGGGATTGGGATATGCATAAGGGATGACTAAGGTCAAGTTGTACTTCCTCCATCCCATTTTAACCAAGCCTTTTGTTCATTTCACACATATTAAAAAAGAGTATAAGTGAAAGAGAGAGAAAATATGGTTTTGGATGTCTTATCAACTATTGGTACATTCCTCCTCATTATAAATGCAAAGTATAATATATTGAATTGACAGTGATGAAAATAGTATTATTTAAAGTTATAATTAAAAAAAAGTAATTAATATTGTATTAAAAAGTAAAATAGATCAATTTTTTTGAGATAATATTTTTTTTTAAATAGCTCACTGATTATGGAAACTGAGGGACTACTTGCTAAGACAGAATTGTTCCCCCCCTGTGTTGAGGTGGACAAAGGTATGGCCATATGGCTTCATCATGTGTGTTCAATGGGTTCAAAATTCTGACTCCTACGATTTTGGTGTCTAAGTTGCGTATAATCACAACTTCACAAGATATATATGGTCATAACTACGACCGGCATTTTCCTTAAAAAAATTAATAATTTCTCTCTTATTTCGGCTGTCTTCTCTTCGCTTTTTTTCTCTCTTTTTTTCTTTCACAATATCAGTATATCACGAAGGCATGGTAATGAAGCTCACTCGTATCTACGTGCAAGATACCTTCAACCGTTCATCTTTTTGTAGAAATCGATCAAACTGATGGATTACATTGGACAAAACATACTTGAAAAAATGATGGAAAAGGGGAAAAGCAATTAAATGAGAATAAAAAACTGGACAACGACTTCTACCTATTGTATTTTACTTTTTTTTATCAAAATATTGATATGAAAGCTTCCACCACAGCTTACTAATCTTCGTCCGGAAACACAAGGTGGTCTATGTATCTTACTATCATTATCATGCTCCATCAAAGCAACGTCTATGTAAGTAAATTAGACGAGGTTGAGTCTGTGAACGTGGAATTGAAATAGACAACGAAAAATACGTTTAGATTGTAAGTACAACAAAAAATTGCTTTTTCCCAATACTTGACACCATTCATATCATTATCAGTGGGGTTGTCTCTTCTTTGGAAGAGGTCGCAACTCACAGGTCACATAAGTTAAAACTGGGAACTAGAGATGGAATGAGCAGGAATACTTGGTTCAAAGATGGACACCAATACACAATTTTGTTAGGTGCACAATACATGGCATATCCCCCGCATTATGCTTCATTCACCGATTTTTGTGTGGTCCTTTGGACTTGTTCCAAATGCAAAGATAATATTATGCGGTTAAGTACTATCGCTACTAATTTAGTTTGGATGTGTGGGAATAATATGGTATCAAGTAATTTATAAGTTATGAAATTACTATCACTTTTTATCAAAAAGAATTTACAATCAATTCATTTATTTAGAACAAAACAAATGACCCAAGTCAAATATATCAATTAAAATTATAAAATAAATTGAATGCCATGTTTTTCCTTTCTTTCATCCAAAATTAAAATTTGAGATCGTACAACCAGGCAACCCTTTCCAGGAATAATTCGGTAGATCCATGTAAATTAGGCGTGTTAAAAAGAGTGCCCAACTAATACATTCTCTCTAATTTTAATTCCTTTAAAAATTGGCCAGTGAGAGTGTATGCATAGAAGCACTCAAATAAATTTAGCGAGCAAGTAATTCAATTGTATAGTTCAATTGAGAATTAAGTAGCGGCGCAAATTGAAGATACCGTAAAATATCTCGATACAAGCTATAGACATAAACATGACGTTCCAAAAGGAAGAAAGAAAAAAAACCTTCAAATGTAAAATCTGAAAAAAGGGCAAAAGGAAATAAAAATCAAAATAAGCATCACAATCACTCCTTGCTACAGGCAACCAACCTACAGACATCCAGTGGGCTGCCACAGAACATTTGATAGATCAATCTCAGATTATGCCCTCCAATCTCACCTCTTATCCATGTCAACATAGTTCCATAACATGACAGAGACACCAAAAAAGCAACCACAGCAAAAATAACTTACCATTATCGCATAATTTTGAACTTAGAAGCACTTCCTGTGGACAATGGATGGGCCAGACTCATCATATTCACCCTTGGATATCCACATCTGCAAAACAAAACAAAAAACAAATTTTAGAATTCGATAAAATTGACATTACATGCATTATACATGGCAAAATGTGCTAATCTGTGATAAAATAATCACCTGCTGGAAAGTACTGAGAGAAGCAAGGATTGATCCTCCAATCCAGACACTGTACTTTCTCTCCGGTGGAGCCACAACCTTAATCTTCATGCTGCTAGGAGCCAGGGCAGTGATCTCCTTGCTCATACGGTCAGCAATACCAGGGAACATAGTTGAACCACCACTAAGAACAATGTTGCCGTACAGATCCTTTCTGATATCCACATCACACTTCATGATAGAGTTGTAGGTGGTCTCATGAATTCCAGCAGCTTCCATTCCGATCATTGATGGTTGGAAAAGGACTTCTGGGCAACGGAACCTCTCAGCTCCAATTGTGATAACTTGTCCATCAGGAAGTTCATAGTTTTTCTCAATTGAAGAACTGCTCTTTGCAGTCTCAAGTTCTTGTTCATAATCCAAGGCAACATATGCAAGCTTCTCCTTTATGTCACGGACAATTTCCCGCTCAGCTGAGGTGGTGAACATGTACCCTCTCTCAGTGAGGATCTTCATCAAAGAATCAGTTAGATCACGACCAGCAAGATCCAAACGAAGGATGGCATGTGGGAGTGCATAACCCTCATAGATTGGCACAGTGTGACTCACACCGTCACCAGAATCCAACACAATACCTGTTTCAAAAATGAATAGATTGAGGGACAGAATAATGGAATGACAAAAGTATGTTCTCAAAAAGATAGTCAAAATACGAACCAGTTGTACGACCACTTGCATAAAGGGAGAGGACAGCCTGGATGGCCACATACATGGCGGGCACATTGAAGGTCTCAAACATGATTTGGGTCATCTTTTCTCTGTTGGCCTTTGGGTTAAGTGGAGCCTCAGTTAGAAGCACTGGGTGCTCCTCAGGAGCAACACGCAATTCATTGTAAAATGTGTGATGCCAGATTTTCTCCATGTCATCCCAGTTACTGACAATACCGTGCTCAATGGGGTACTTGAGAGTAAGAATACCTCTTTTTGATTGGGCTTCGTCACCAACATAGGCATCCTTTTGACCCATACCAACCATGACACCGGTGTGACGAGGTCGGCCAACAATACTTGGAAACACAGCCCTAGGAGCATCATCACCAGCAAATCCAGCCTGCACACAAATTGTAGATTAATGCGTCGTTCAGTAACAAAAACAAAAATGAAACACACGAAAATGACAACAAAAAAAATCAAATTACTAACCTTCACCATTCCAGTTCCATTGTCACAAACAAGGGGTTGAATATCCTCAGCATCTGCCATCTTTTGCTAAACTACAGTTTGCACAATAAGATTATCGTTAATAACAATTCAAATGGACTACAAACAAAGTTCAACCAGTTACAAATTTAAAAGATTAGTTTCACTGAAAATACTATCTTGTTCTACATAAAACTGTTCTCCATAAAAAGCTCACATTGTATATAACAATCACAATTATCAATAGCAATAAAACAGAGAAATGAAATAACTCCGACTTTTCAAAGATAAACAGAAGAGCATGTACATAGTGCAGCAAATCAGAAGATTTAACATATTCAAAATGCCATAGAATAAACATGATGAAAAAATGTGCAAGATGTAATCTAAAGTTTCTCATTACTTAATTCTTCAATTTGCTATGACTCAGGCTTACTAAAATTTCCTAATAACTAAATGAAGTTCTATAAAGGAAAAACTGTTATCACAAAACGAAGCGATTCACACATAAAAACACAGATCAGACCATAAATCCAGTCAACAAATCAACTAAACCTAAACATTTTCGAAGTAAAGCCAAAAGAAAATGGAATCTAAAGCCGATACAAGATCAGTTCAAATAGATTCCAGATCCAGTATGTAAAAGATCAGAATCAGATACAGCGATGCACCATAAGCATCAACCAGATCACAGATCAGTAACTAGGTATCCACGATCTACTAAATCAGTTGCATAGATCAAGCAATAGCAATCGCAATTATCAACAACACAAAATAAATAGATGATTTACACAAATCTGAGCATAAAACAGTTAAGATTACTAAAAACGCATGAACAATCGGTGTATTAAACAGTAAATCTATAAAAATCAACGAAGCAAGAAGAATAAACGAAAACCTAAATAATGATCGGGAAAAAGAATGAAGCAGATAGAGAGAAAAGGAAGTTTCATACCGTGAAAGTAGAGAGAAAATGGATCGAAGAGGAGAAAGAAAGAGAAGCTTCTTGTTTGAAGTCTCTCTTTCTCGGCGAGAAGTGTGGTGAGAAATGAGAGAGAAGAGGATTGAAAATGGGAGAGGTGTATTTATATTAGGGGAGAGAGTGGCGTGGGTTTAGGTGTGGTTGTGGGCGTGACTTGTGATGAGTGACCGTGATAAAATGGTTAATTTGAAAATTGAATTTGGAAATTTGGGTTAGGACCAAAAAATTTGAAATGGAAGATACTAGAGAGAGGAGAGAGAAAGAGGGAATCATTTCAACCACGAGAAAGAGAAAAAGGATAGATTGGGTGACCTGGTTGACAGCCTTTCCTTCTACCTTACTCTCACCTCCTTGTTTTTCTCTTTTTCAATTTCATTTTAAAAAAGTGAATACAAAAAACAAAAAATGTAAAAAGTATTTCTTTTCAAACAAAATAAAACAATATTTATTTATTTAAATTGATAATGTATATTAAGAGTTTATGGTGGGTTGTCGGTCCAATAAAATTTTAGACACACAACCAATCAAACATTTAAAATTGCCACATCAAGTAATGTTTTAATTTATGTGGCAGTTTGGGATGTTTTAAACTTTTAATTGATTGTGTTTGCAAAGTTTTTGAACTGTCAATTCATTATCATTAAACTCTTATATTAAATACTTTGGGTTGTGGTATCTGTGTTGGCGGCGAGATACGGTGAGGAGGAAGGGAGGTTGGGGGCCGGAGTGGTTCTACGTGGTGGACAGAGGCTATGAAGATTAGAGATGAGA
>Ga0315913_1004052_pt1 | contig 17687 bp, 8 predicted proteins | sample MpolsnodulesMG_FD_207736 | JGI IMG/M metagenome (GOLD analysis project Ga0315913, IMG submission 207736) | Medicago polymorpha root nodule microbial communities from Los Angeles, California, United States - small nodules | ecosystem: Host-associated > Plants > Roots > Nodule | place: USA... | reverse complement strand
AATATTTGTCTATATATATATATATATATATATATATATATATATATATATAGTTCAAAATATATAATTATTTAATATCATATTTTTTTTAAGGAGTTATTCGATATTTCTTTAAAAAAAAAAGAAGGAGTTATTCGATATTATATATACACTAAATACTTTTAACACATTTTAAATATTTTTTTTGGCTAATACATTTTTCATATTTAAATTAATAATACAGGTGTAAATAGAGGCATGATAGAAAAGCACAACACGTGGAATTAAATTAATAGACAAAAAAAAAAAAAAAGAGTTATGCTCTTTATCCAACATAAAACACTCGCGCCCAACTGAATTCTCAATTATGTCCCTGCATTAGTTAAGTCACGCACCACTGGCCTGAGCGCGAGTTAACTCACGCAAGTTGGCCGGTGGTCTGCTCTCAAGAACACACGTTTTTTGGCCGGTGGTCAGCTTTTCAACCTTAATTCTACACGTTTTTTTACAAGTTTTGCACGTTTTTTGACTACATTTATTGCAGTTATAACCTATGTTACATTCCAACCTATAAATACCCCTCCAAACTTCCTTATTTCCTCACACCATCTCTCATTCTCACTTTCTCCCGTTATTCTTTTTTTTTTTTTTTTTTTGTCTTTATTTTGGTGTAAAAAGAGGCCAATCGAGGGGTAAAAATAGGCCAATCGAGGGATAAGAATAGGCTGATCGATCGTCCTGGGGTAAAAAGAGATTAACCGTTGGGGTAAAACTAAATCTTCTTCTTTTTACCCCTAAAACTTTTTACCGTGGATAAAAAAATCTTCTTGGGGTATAAAAAGAACCTGATTTAGACTTACCCCAAGGGTTGATGTCTTTTTATCCCATGAAGATCGCTATCTTTTTACCCTATGATTGGTCTCTAAATTTTTACCCAAAGAAGTAGATTTAGTAAATTCGAATAAAATGTATCAATTATTGTAATTGTATCAATCATATTAATAAAATGAGATGTTTTATGTATTATTTCTATTTCATTCTTTTTATTTATATTCACATTTATTTTATGATTATTTTTGTTCAATTTATTTTATGTATTAATTCCAGCGTAAATTCGAATAAAAATTTCGTATTAAATAAATTCGAATAAAGACTAATGAAACTCAGCGTGAATTCGAATAAAAGTTGCGTATACAATAAATTCGAATAAAAGTTGCATTACGTTACGTTACATAAAGTTCCTAAATATGTTCTATCATTACAATACATTCGGATAAGAAATGCCGAGTGAATGCTTGGGAACTGCCGTTTAACAAGTTTGAATTACCCCATTTTAGAGTAAAACAATTGTTGTAGTTGGAAGGTGCATTCCCTACCTAATCACGATCTTCTTGCGGAATCAAACTCTTGAGAATATCTTCGGTTGATCTCAGCAACGTTACACACATATCGATCCATTGGAACATGTTGTGCTCCCAAAACATGGTCCTCACGTTATTGTCGTTCGTTAATTCCACCCATTTGAGTGATATTCTCCCCTCGTCGAGCGTTGAACGTTTATACCGAACGTATTCCACCCAACTGAATGATATTCTCCCCTCATCGAGCGTTAGACATTTAAGCAATATAAGTCATTTACATGTAAATATAGTCATTTCTTGCAAAAAAAAAAAATCAAAATTTAAACAAATCCTAAATCTAAAAAAATTCTCTAAAACTCGAAACTACAACATAAACATGCAAACATCTAAACATTTAAGCAACATAAGTCAGTCATTTTCATGTAAACATTGTATGATTTCTTGCCAAGAAAACCAAAATTTAAACAAATCTAAATCTAAAAAAATTTCTAATTTAAGAGAAAAAATCTAACATATAAACACAAGAGCTTAATGGTGTTTGATTATGAAAACTTACTTGCTAATGGAGTGTTGTTTGATCTGGAGTTGAAGGAATTTTGAATTTTGGTGATTTGAGAGAGATTTTGGAGATTTTAGATAGAAATGAGGAAATGAGGTTCTACTTGTGTTTAAAACAACACGCAACGTAAGTTAAGTCACGCCGCGTTACTTAACTCACGCAGTGTTACTTAAGTTGCACAGAGATTAACACTTGCGTTAGTTAAGTAATGCAGAGGTATTTTTGATGGTTTAGTTGAGCGCGAGCAAAATGTGTTGGGAGAAGAGCCAAAATCTAAAAAAAATAGATAAAACATAATTACTTGTGTATGAGAACTAAAAGGCCTTTGTGGTTGTTGGTTCCAAGAACCTTATGCTTATAAAGCCCATATTATGAGGATAACAGAGAGGTTGGATTCATGGGTAAGCAACTTAACATATTTTCTTTACTTGAGAAATCCTTATTTAAAAGGTTTGTGGCAACTTAACATAATAATTTCTCTCTAAAATGCTGCATTAGGTAAGCAACAATTTATCCTAACAAATTCCATCTAAAATGCAGTACACCAATTTAACCTAACAAATTCCCTCTAACATGCAGCAATCCCTAATATTTCTCCTCACTGATGAACTTTTCATTCTTATCCTGTTGTGTCATCGTTTGTATATATCTATTGTTTTTGTAGACTTTTTTTTTAAAAGTTGTTGTACACTTATTTAATACGTTTACAAACAAAATACCCTAATTTCCATGCAAACTCGGCTACCTTAATTTCCATGCAAACTCGGCTATATATAGCAAACCATAAACTCTGTTTCTCTAAAAAAAAAACCTAAACCGTGGTAAATTACACAAACAGCAGAAGAATCATATATTTTGATATTTTGATTTTTGCAAATGGAAGGACGTGACCTTACAACCTTCCTCTCATACCACTGCTTTACTGTATTCTAATTTAACATGCATTTTATCGATATGCATATTTTTTTGAGAAATGGAATATCATTTTTGCGTTTTTTGTTATTAGTTTGAGATGTTTACACCATGTTTGACAGTCTTCCTTTTACAGCAAAGTAGCAATGCCCATTATTTAAGAGACTCAACATCAAAATTGGAATGAAGGTAGTCAATGAATTCTATATTATGTATCTTTTTTGTTAGTCGTATTCTACTGTCGTTTTTTTCTTGTTGAAATTTTTTATCGCATTCTAATTGATAATTAAATAAAACTAATCCCCTTAAATGCTAACTCTTGGAGTAGAAAGGATGAGTAGGAAAGAAACAGTAAGTGCAATGAAGTAGTAATTTATGTTAATTTTTTTTTTAGATTTTTCTATTCTATTTTATTTTTGAACCATGTATTTGCTTTTTGTTTTGCTAATTTTTTTCTTTGTTTTAATTAATTTTCTTGCATTCTTTTTGTAGACAGGGCACTTTTGAAAGATGCTCACATTAGGTAACATCCATGACTAGGGAAATATACATGGTTAAATTTTATATTGGACTGGAAAGACATGATTTACTGATATAAGAGATATCATCAAAGACATGATGTTTGTGTAAGAATGTTGTCAAAGAACCCAAAAATAGTCAATTTGATACTTATATATGACACTCTAAAAATACAGTCAATTTAATACTTATATATGACACTTAAAAAAAAAAAACGTGCATCGCACGGGTCGAATTCTAGTCACTTATAATAAGTTCACTTTTAAAATTGGTTAAAGAAATTGTGGTGACCGTAACAAATTTCTGGATAGCAAGCAAAGAGGTGTTGAATGAATAACTAATTTCTCCAAAATTTGGGAATGTTCCTCTTTATATTCGGTTTAATTTGATCAATGATATAAACTTTACTTCTCTAAAAAGAAAAAGAAAAAAAGAAAAAGAAAAAGAAAAAAAGAAAAAAAAAAAACTTCTCCATTCATCTTGTGATGTTTATTACGGGCACACACCTATTTAAATCCCTCACCCTAACCTAACCAGTCAGAGTAAAAAAGAAAAAACAAAAGAGTAGTCAACCTATATTCGCTGAAAGAATCTCTCTATCCTATCTGGTGCTGCCAAAGAATGGATCCAAGTGTTAGGTATATTCAAATCCTTTATTAGTATTATTTTGCTTTTAATTTCTTTCGGTTCAAAAGATGAGGAAAATAATCTCAAAATTAATTTATATTGATGAACGACGATAAGTGGTTTAAGAAAATAGCTTTGATTACAATGACTTTATCCTTGGTATTGATTATCTTTGGGAAATTGATGGCGGAACATATACTCATTGCTGTTGTTTTATTATTTCAAATAGCACTTGGTTATGGTGGTACACTACGTCGTGTTCCAAACCCTAACCCTAAAGTCGTCAACAACAACAACAATACCTCTATAATCTTATACACTCTGATGCTATCAGTTGTAATATCAAGCATTGAAGCGAGTCTTGTTTCACGTAATGCTGCGATCATCACTTTTATACTCTGCTATATCACTTTTTCATTATTTGTCTTCCTTAACAAGAAAGAGGTGAATTTCTTGATACAATGGCGAGTTGGGTGAATTTCTTATTTCTCAGTTTCATATACTTCTCAGGTTTATATGTACCTTATGCGACTGGACTCCCATTGCCATGTAGGCTGAGGTGGCTTTAAATAAAATCTATTTATTTTATATTGAATTTTTATTTTTGTTTTTTTAATTATTCAGCCTTATATTTGTATGGAAATTCTAGCATTCCTCGTTTCCTTATTTGCCTAAAAAAATATAGCATTCCTCCTTGCCATGCTCTACTTACCCATTATCAGTTCTGGTTTTTTTTTAATAACAATTAATATTTTCCTAATATAAAATTAAACATTATTCTAAAAACATAAAATTTTACATGGACAAAGTGACAATTGACGAACATAAAAAGGATTACTCCCTCCGTTCCTTTTCAATTGTTGTTTTAGAATATTAACATCAAATCAACAAAGTGTATTTTGCATTTTTACTTTTTATTATACTCTTATTTTAATCCACCAATATATATTAATTGTTTTTTTTACACACAATTCCTCCTTCCAATAAATTAAATATGTTATTTTTCTCTCTTAACAAACAATTGTTACTATCTTTTTCTCCAACAAATTCCTATTTTTTTGCACACTCTGTCTCTGTCTCTAAAACAATTGTCGATTTTAAGATAATAAGAAACATACTTTGTTTTAAAAAACAAACAAACTTTGTAAAAAAAAAAAACTTTAGTTTTCAAATATATAACATTAGTTTTATTGAAAAAGTTAAGAGTAACTGACAAAGGGTATAATTTAAAAATTATAACCTTAAAATACCAAAACGACACTTAAATAGGAACGTTAAATCCGCACTCAAACGACACTTAAAAAAGAACGGAGAAAGTAATATTTATTCCCCCTAAAATTGAATAAATATTCAAAAGAACTTGAATTCGATTTTTGGGTGGAATAATTTTTTATCAGACTTACTTGTCTCGAGGCCGGATTTTGATTTTCCGAAGCTTCTACCAACCGAATGATTAACAACAAAAAAAGATAAATATATAAATGACATTTTTCTGATTTTATTTCTTTTGAGAATTTAAACATGAAGTTGAAGTCATGTAATCGACTAGTTTTTTTAATAGCATTCCTCATTGTCATGCGCCTCTACTAGCTCCCTTGGATACTGTATATTCTAGTTTTGTTTTTAACAATATCTAAAATGAAATTTATATTAATCGATAAAAGATGCTCGCACAAGGTGTTCCAAAAAAGAGCAATAGAGTTCAATTAAAAAAAAAAAGACATTAAGAAGAAGTAAAGTAAAATATCTAACCCGCATCCAAACAATATATAGGACGCTACCACCACCCATATAAATAGAAACATTTCCAGTATTTTTCTTCAGCATTTACAGAAGTGTGTGTATATATGAGAAAATGACAAAAAAAACTTTCACATTTTTTAAAAGTATTTTTTTAGATAACAATAATTAATGTTTATGATTGATATATAAGAATATTATAACCACATAGATTCTTTCAACAAAAATTATAACAATATAGATTAAATTTAAACAATTCATGCAAATCCTTCAAAACCCTCCTCTAACACAATTTTTTAGTTCTTCAAATGAGAGAGATTTTATATTATGAAGAAAAATAAACCTCTAAACCAAAGCTTTCCCCTCAGAATGTCATGTATCTCTTAGTTTGTCCCCCCTTTCCAAAGTCCTCCATTCTCTTTCTCTTCAAACTCGCAAACAAAGCTGAAGGAATTTATTCCCTGACGCCATCTTCTCTCTTTATTGCAAGAATATAATCATATTCTTTTCATCACTTATTAAAATACAAAATGTCAATTTGTTCAAATTCCGTTACACCACAATATTATAGCCCCGCTATGACCTTTATTTGGCCACACTGCGCTATGCTATAGTCGCTATTTGACAATACTGGTACTTTTAATTAACGTTTGGAGTTGTTGACGTGAATTTTATTAGCCATGGACCCATTTGTCCGTCTTCTTAGGTTGTATGTTAGAATGGAAAACTTCGACCGATTACCGTGTTTTAGAATCATTATTACAGACATTGTTAACTTGTAGTATAGACCAAGAATGAAATTATTATTCAGAATCAAGCAATTAAGAAAGAGTTGCATGATGTTGATAATGGTATGGTTCAGCTTGAGGAGAAACCCAAGGAATCAGTTGAAGAGCATAAAGCCATTTCTCCAGCTCAAGTTTCAGACTGACATGGTAATTAAAAATGGTGTACCTAATGTTCATTCTACTAAACCATGTTCAACATCCATGTCACATTCCCCTAGGAACACAAGGATGGTAAGGAGAAAGTTTGGCCCTAGAGTTGAAGCAGAAGATAATTCATTGCATTGAATATATAGTGATTACTTCTTCAAGAGCTTGTGGATGCATGAGTTGCAAAATTTTAATGTGTAAATCTTAAGGGAGTATTGTTTCTTGATGTACTTGTGGATTATTATTTCAATAACTGAATGGAAATTTTGTCGATTAACTCCCCAAATAGTGCTAGTTTGATTGGATATTAATCACGCAATAAGGAGTAGATTTCTTGAGAATTACTGGAAATGAAGAAATATATATATATATATATATATATATATATAGCAAGTCAACTTATCAGAAGAATCACTTCACTAGTTTATATATTTAATTCACTTTCTAAAGAACTTCTGTTCTATCGTGTAAGAACAAGTTGTGGAGTTGAACTGTTAATTGCCTTACACAAAGTACAATATGGATAACTTACATACAATTTCTAACCAGCTTGTTGCAACTCATCAATTATCCTCAGAAATATGTAAAAGGATTACAAAAACATTAACTAAACAGGAAGTAACTTTCATTCATCAATTGGGACTTTTCAATTAGTAAAAGGCCATAACAGCAAACATACTTAATGTCCTATGGCCAGAATCATGGACACACAATAGGAACTCATTTTCTGCATCACCGGTGAAAGAATTGCTCCATTATTCACTCACACTTTCATCGAAATGCTCAATACAGTGAACTGAATTCCAATAATGTGGTTTGCACGGTGATCTTCCGGTTCCATGAGTTCTGATCAGGTCTCTTTTTTAGTTTTGTTAAGTATAACAACTTCATTAACAGAGCTTTATAAATCTGAAATGCCAAAATGAGGTGAACTCATTCTTTCAGGTATGCAGGTATTGTATTTTATAAAATCTTGTTCCAGAGTGCTCAAATATGGGTAAAAGTATTGTTAGTTGTTCTACAGAGAATTACATTGAATTTCTGATCAGTATCTAGTCTTTTCCCTCTCATTAGTATATCATTGTGTTTTTATCTTGTGGCATTGAACAAGTTTACAAAATAAATTCAGCTGAAGAATTCCTCGGTGAATCAAACTTGTTAAACAACCCATCTCTGATAACGCACATGGGAAAGGTCATATGGTCTGTGATCACTATCTTTTTTGTGGTTGACTTAAGATCCTGCTCCTGAATGAACTAAAGATTTTGAAAGAGATACATAACCAGACATGTTGTTCCATCTTTTCGAATTCTAACTTCCTTTTGACATTTCTCTCTCTTCCAGCTTTTGTCTTTTGAATTTCAGCGAAGTGTTTCAACTTTCATGTGCTTCCATAACTGCCCCAATGTTGACTGAATAACCTCCAGATGCAAATGCGAATGCGAATGCAAGTAATAACCAGCCACAAACTCTCTAAATCTGCCATCAACTTCAATAACACTCCAAGCAACCTCTTTATTTGCTCCTCTTTTCTTCATCATTTCTTTAACATCCTCCACATCTGCCCACCGCCGTTCTGTGGCGTACAGATTTCTCAACATCACATAGTCTCCAGCGCCTTCCTTCTCCATTTTCACTGCCATTTTTAGAATTCTTTCAGCCCTTGAAACATCTTCGAAGTAACAACAAGCAAACAGAAACGAAGTCAGTATTATCTCATTAGGATCATAAGGCATGGCCTGAATCAAATTTTCAGCCTCATCCAAGCATCCAGCTCTTCCTAAAAGATCAATCATACAACCATAATGCTCAATCTGAGGCACAATTCCAAATCTCTCCATTGCTTCGAAGCACCTTCTTCCTTCCTCTACCAAACCACAATGATTGCAAGCAGATAACACGCTAGTCATAGTTATCTGATTCGGTTCAAATCCTTCCCTTAACATCACCGCAAACATCTCCAACGCTTCCTTTGCACATCCATTGACTCCATAACCGTTTATCAAAGCATTCCATGAACCTGTATCTTTTTCCATCATCTCGTCAAAAACCAATTTCGCTTTTCCAATTTCCCCACATTTTGCATACATATCAACCAAAGCATTACAAACATGAACAGAGCCATCAAGCTGGTTCCTTTGTACAAACCCATGAATCCAACCACCCAAATCCAAAGCACTTAAATCAGCAACGGCAGGAAGAACACTCACAACAGTTACTTCATTCATTTCCACATCCACATTCCCCCTCATTTCACAAAACAACTTCAATGCATCATGTGACCGTCCATTCTGACAATACCCCCTAATCATTGCATTCCAACTAAGCACATTTTTCTCCGGCATACAATCAAACAAAAACCTAGCCTCATCAACATCGCCATCCTCACAATAACCATGAACCATACTAGTCCAAGAAATAACATTCTTATCCCTCATTTTATCGAACAAATCCCTCGCTAAATCCATACGCCCCATCTTCACATACCCATCAATCATCACATTAAAAGCCGCAACATCTCTATCAACCATACCATCAAAAAGCTTCCTCGCCTCCACCATATCCCCGCACCTCGCATACCCAACAATAACCGCAGTCCACGAAACCAAACTCCTGACAGACATTTCATCAAACACATTCCTAGCATAACCCACATCACCAAATTTGACATACATATCAACCAAACTGGTCCCTACATACAAATCAAAACAAAACCCGTTTTTCAAAACAGCACCATGAATCTGAAAACCTTCTCTTTTAGCATCAGAAACAGCACAACCCTTTAAAATCAAAGTAAATGTATAAGAGCTAGGTCTAAAAAACATGTCTTTACAAAACTCGTTGTAGAGAGTGAAACCTTGATTGAATTGACGAAGTGAGAAATGGGCATTGATGATAGTGTTGCAGAGAAACTCATCGCGTTTGTGGGGTGGCGTGTGGTTAAAGAAACGACGAGCGTGTTGAACAATGGAAACAGCGTGGTTTTTGCGAGGAGAGGAAAGAGCGAGAGAAGTGGAAGAAGAGATGAATTTGGTGAGAAGGTGAAGATTGTCATGAAGAGAGTTACGGAGAATGAAAGCGTGGATTTCAAGTAATGTTTTAAAAGTTTTGGTTTTTGATGATTGAAGTACGTTGAAGCATTTTCTTTCTGTATTGCTCCATAGTTGATTCATCATTGGATCATTTCTTTGCTCGAGCATTTGAATGACAAGCAGTATACATGGGAATAATTGCTCTTCTCCCATCAAGATTTGCACATCCCCAGACAAAACGTCTAAAATACCCCGGCGTGACTGACTTAATTCAACTCACGTTGATTCTGTGTTTACAACCAAAACAATTGTTTTGACATTTTTACCTAGTTTCAATCATTCATCCATACTTCCATACCTATTCATTCGTTTCCATTCATGTTTTCATCATTCATTCAATACATACATACATACATTCATTCATTCAAAATTTAAATACACAAAATAAATCAAAAATTAACCAAAATATCATAAAATAACACAAACACGCATATAAACATATTACATCTATTGCTCAAAAAAAAAAAAATATTACATCTATATCCGCCAAAGTGTCATAAAAACATCTAAATATATACAAATGTAAGGAAAACACACAAAAAAACTTAAACCGCCTGTGACGATGATCCCTCCGCATCATCAGCCCTACCAAACCTCGTGCCCCCACCTCTCTATCGACCAGCTTGAGGAGGGCGTTGTGCCTCCTTTTCTCTCTGTGCACTACATGGAGCGGACTCCCTCCCTCCTCTAACTCTGTCAGGCCTCTAAGACATATCTGCACAACATTTCAAAAGGCAAAAAATCAATGATTTTTTCATACGGACATTGTGTCATTTCTAGCTATTCAACAACAACAGTTAAATTTCAGAAATGTTAATTCAATCCGTAAACTACCACATTATAGTCAAACATACTGTATTCAACATTAGCGAACCAATTTCTAACTAATTTCATCGTTAATAAACCAAAAAACAAATAGATTTCCCTTGAGACATTTTATCAAACACCTAGAGTTCAACACGATTTCTAACAATTCCTAAACTCTAACTTGCCACATTTTCAATCAAACCTACTCTAATCAACTTCTAAACAACAATTTATAACTTAATTCATCAAAAAGACTAACATGCAAACCAAATTTATAAAAACCTAAAATTGAAAATTTCTCCAAAAATACCAAAACTTAAACCAAAAAAGGGCAATGCAAATACTTATACTTGATTTTGTGGGAGAAATTGAGTTTGAATGGCGCAAGAATGAGCAAAATCGCACTTGAAGGTGGAAAAACCGCACTTTGGGAGGGTTGGAAAGTGAATGGTTATGTTTCTGACTTGCTGTGTTATAACAGCACGCAGCGTGACTTAAGTCATGCAGGTTTATAACCTGCGTGAGTTAGCGTGACTTAAGTCATGCTGGGGTACTTTCGTCAATTCAGTTGGGAGTATGTGTTTTTTGCTGTGAGAAGAGCAACTTTCATACATGGGAGTAGAAAGTGTGGTAAAATAAATTCTATCCAGTTAACCAGCCATTTTAGATCGGTTGGACGTAAGTTTTGGAAAATTGCTCTTCTCCCATTAAATTTTACTCATTCCCATGTGTTCTGAATATAATATACTCAACGTGACTTAAGTCATGTTCGGTAATACCAGCGTGAGTTAAGTCACACATGTTATACCTCAACGTAACTTAAGTCATGTAGGTTACAAATTAACAAGAAAACGTTATTTTGATTTTATTTTTTTTGTTACATAAACGTTATTTTGATATAAGCTTGTTTTGTTGATATTTTTTTTTAATGTGTCTTGGTTAGGCTGAACCTATCATGTCTAGTTTTTCATCAGATAATAAATATTTGGTTTTGACCTACCTACCACATAAAAAAAATTACGCTACACTCTAATAATTATACTTCTATCTCTGTAAATATTTGAGACCCCCCAATTCCATAGCATGAGAATGATGTATTGAGAGGTTGAAACGTGATGATAAGTGCCAAATATACTTGTTTTCACTTGTATAGTGGACTATATGTGAAGGTATAGTTAAAACATTATAAGTATGTAATCGATCAAGAAAAGACAATAAAAGATTAACGGATGAAACTTAATGCTTGACACAATTTTTTATTTGATATTTTCATTCACCACTTCCTCCACTCACATTTATAAGCAAAACACTATTTTTTATATTCTTTGAATATCAAATGAATTTGCTATATATTATAGACCAAATACATTAGATATTTAATGAACAAAAAACGTAATATTTTGTTTATAAATGTGACCGGAGTGGATGTTTTTCTGCATTTGTAACTTAAACCAACAACTTTTGAAAACCCTACTTGAAAAAATTTAAATTTGTTAAACGGTACAAGCAAACATTTGAGGACACAATAATACAAATATTTTTATTATCACTATATCTATAAGTGATGAGTGAGAATGGATAAATTGTAACGTGTGAAGTGAAGGTCTGATGGAGTAAAATTGCGCTCAGGTCATGTCATTATCAGAATGAGCAGAAAATGTGCATAGAAGAATAGTGTAATCTCATATGAATATAAAGTAAAATTGCTCCGTGTCATTAAAGTACTCATTTTTTTGCTCCGTGTCATTTGGTAACATTGGAGTAAAATGTGCATGCATGCATGTATGTATATATGTATAGTTGTATATAAGAAGTCTCATTTGCTAAATAACAACAAACACAAGAAGTAGATGACAAAAAGAAGAGAAAGAGAAGGAAGAGTAGTGAAAATTAAAACTCACTTCCTAGCTACAAGTTGGCCAAGAACAAGGACTTTACCATTCCTTATGCTCCCATCCATCTACTTCATATTTCTCTGCAAAACTTGAAAGGTAAGATTTTTCATCTCAAACCTTTCTATAACTTATCAATACTAGTGACCATGGTTTTGTTGCTATTAATAATGTAGTATGTTTGGATTGAAAACTCAAATCACTTTACTTTGGTCCAAATACATTTTTATGAATATTTTTACTTTTTAATCAAATTGATTTTAGTTGTGAGCTTCTATTTGATCAGAAATAGTAACAAAAATAGTTAGGTTAAAATAGGTTAATATTGTAAAATGAAGTTAATTCAGATTCAGTTTAATTTTAAACAAGTTAATTTTACAAAACAATTTTTTTCCTAATCACTACGTCAAACAGTAAACATACAACTTAGAGGAACTTGTTTTTTTTTAATGCCCATCACATCATTTGGTGCATGTGTAAAATAGTTTTACACTTACATGGATAGTGCCACATTTTTTCTGCATCGTCAAAGGAACGGTGATAATTAAATTTGGACTAATTTTGCAAACAGAACTGGTAAATTGTGGTGCATAAAATTAATATTGAGTATTTATGTATCACATTCATCTTCATGAAAGCTAGGAGCGTACCTTTTACCATGATGCAGTATTGTTCCTAGTTTGAAAAAACTTCCCAGTCTTGTTAATCTATACTAACAAATCTCTAACCATATCTCACAAGTCTCTTCACATGTTACAGGATGACTAAATGTGACGTGCTTTCAGGATCCGCTGTTCTACATCTAATTCGATCCTTATAAGTTGGCCGTCGTGGATTCTTTTTTGGTGTTCTTCTCCTTGTTCTTGGCCAACTTGTTAGCCGGGAAATGCAGTCTAGCCTTCAGAGAACGGGGTGCTCGTGTTTCCCTTTCAAATCCTCGCACACAGACATATCCTCTAAAACATTTTTAGTAATTTGTTTAAACTTGTTTGCTAAATGTTCATGTTCTTTTCTTGTATTGTAGATGATTGTGTGTGTTGCTCTTCTTCCTATCGGAAAAAAATGCTTCTTCATCATATGTTTTATTAAAAGAATTACCCAAAAAGAAAGAGAAAATTGTTTTAGCAAACATGTTTAAACAAATTACTAAAACTGTTTTGCAGGGTATGTCTGTGTGCTGGAATTTGAAAGGACAACTTGAGCACCCCGTTCTCTGGAGGCTAGACTACATTTCCTGGCTAACAAGTTGGCCAATAACAAGGAGAAAAACACCTAAAAAGAATCCACGACGGCCAACTTATAAGGATCAGATTGGATTGCTATCAAATGTTTCTGTTAGTTTTGATTTCTGATAAAAGAGTGTCGCCTTGGGCAGTATACAGGATGGATGGCTTTACTAATAAGCACTTTGATAAAAAATAATGAGAGTTAGTAGTTAGTTTAATTGTTAGTTAAGAGTCAAGTATGAAGTTAGTTAGAGCTAGTGATTAGGAGTGTTAGTTAGTAGTTAGCGGATGCCTATAAATAGGCTTTGATGTACCTTTTGCTTTCAACTTTCTCATTTTGTAAAATTGTTCAATACTATCAATACAAAAAATTTCATTGCTTTCTTGTATTTTTCATTGATGTCATGTTTCTCAACACACTTTTTTTCAATAAATTAAAATGGTACTAATAACCGTATCACAACCGTCTCGTATGGATCCATTGTACACGATGGATCCATTGTGTGACCAAAAGTTGAACAAGTGTCTTAGCTTGAGTTCTTTGGTCTCTTAGCGAGTCTGCAAACTGTTTATGGTTGCTATATTAGTAAAAGTAAGTTTAAATAAGGATAATCAATCACAGAAGACAATATGAGAACTAAATCTTACCTCTTCAGAAGCACTGTTGCATTTCTTGTGTTGATAAACCTGCTTAACTGGTGAAGACTTGATTCATGGTCTGCAAAAACCTGCCTCAAATGACATTTATGTTTTAACTTCTTGACTTAGAAACATAAATATATTGAAGGGGGAGAAATTTGATGGTATGATTTCACACCACTCTACCTCATTGACTTGAAAATAGGTTAACTTCATATGCCCAGACTCAAGATTCTCTCTAGGGGTTAACAAAAGGCATGGTACTCCTTGTTGGAAGAAATGGAAATACCTAGAACATTACAAATGTTAAAACCAATAGCTTTTCATTTGAAGATCCCATAACATATCAGATGATAGCATAAAAGGAGAAGGTATAGCAATGTCAATAATAATACCATGTCAAAGGTAGATGTAACTATGTTATATTGGATCAATCTAGATCAATATTTGTTAGTCAATTATAGCACAAGGTTGATTATTATCAAATCTGCTGCACAACTAATATCTGTACATTTATCTTTGCATTAATATATCTAAATTCAATCCTTCCTTTAATCGTATAGATCATAGGCTGGCATTGCTGCATCGGTTACTCAATTATATCCTTCTGCCAAATATACAAAAATCACTCTGTTTCCTCTATTATTATGTCACCCATTTTCATATATTCAGCTTCTTTGTGTACTTTTTCTTCTGCCAAATATACAAAACTCACTATTTCCTTAATGAACTTTGCCAATTTAAGGTGCATGGAAAAATTCAAAATGGTATTGCAACTGAAGATACAGTAGGTTTGTAACTGGTAAATGTCCCAAGATTCATTTTGCAGTAGCAAACCTTCTCTTTTCATGACCACTTTTTTCTACAAAGACAGTTTTCCACCATCTGGGGCTCTACCTTTTCCACCCTTCAAATGACTTTATTACATGGAGATTAATCACCAATTTCTAACAAACATCATTGGCTAATCCAAATGAGAGAATATGCTTCTAGACAAGAGTGTTTAATCCAATTTCCACTTGATAACTAGTAATGAAACTTTTTTTAAACTGCAACCAGAGAAAATCTACTTCCAGAAGTACTTGGTATGACAAAATTCAGGGTCTTCTAGTGGCAAAAACAATACAATTATGAAGGTTGTTCTTGTGGCATTTTTATATCCACAATATGGAGAGAATTTAAAGGCTATGCATTTGAATAAATCAACTGTTATTGGGAAAATAATAGAGGTTTATCAACCAAGTCGTGAAAAGGTTCAAAATAAATGACAAATAAGCATAATATGTTGCTACTTGCTAAACATATTTTTTTCATCCTTTCTGGAGAAAACAAACATGCACCAGTTTAGAAACTCTAATTCAACCCCATGGTAACAATAGAGATATTATAGTACATTACCTAATTCATAAGCAATACATCCAATAAAAATGATCAAATTACATTGCCCTTAAAAAGATCTTAGTTACTTCATAAGATTAGTCTCTACCCTAGTTTTCCATGAAAAACAAAATTACATTGTCATATGTGCTCTCAACCTTTAAATTGCCATTCCCGACGACACATTGGGCAATGTGCTTGTGAGGTTTGAGAATTCACCCATTTCAAGATACAATGTAAATGAAATGCGTGATTGCATGCACCCCAAACTGCAAGTAGTGGAAAAAAGAGTTAGAATACTAATACAAACAATTAAAGAATATATTATTTGATCTATCAGGAACTTCATGAACTCAAATCTCGAAACAAACAGAGATACAAATTATCGATGTATTGATGAAATGTTCCGTGGAAAGAAGGAAGACGACATCAAGGTGGTGACGACTAATTTTCAAGGATGAATTCATAGCTCATAAAAGAATTGTCATCTTATTGCTCCCTTGAAAAATTCCCAATCATGCTGGAATTGTTTCGAAATCCTTGAGCATAAAGCTTTATAAATAATCCCCATGTATGTCAGTGATAACACATCTTAGCAACAGTTTAAAGTAATGCATAATCATATGTATATGAAACCACAAATGATGTTTATAAGTATCCAGGCTTATCTATATTCAGTAAAACTAGAAAGGAGCTGAGTGATTAACTGTCCTGCATGTAAAGAGCTCAAAAGGCAATAAAAGGGGAACCCATTGTGTACAAGGTCAGAAACATACAAAACTTATAAACAATGCAAAATTCAATGCACACTACAATGGTTGTTAGTTAAAACCAGTTGGCTGATTGCATAATAGTGTAATGGCACAAAAAGAACAACAAGAACCCATATATTAGTAACAAATTCGATAGGCCTGCTGCAGAAGAAAGGTCAGAACAGCAAATTTTCTTTTTCAAAAAAAAAAAAAAGAACATCGCATTTTCTCACATAAGGGTCAAGAGGAACAAAAATGGATGAGACTTTAAAGGGAATAAATCACCAACATAGTCATCTTAGAAAAGAATCAACATAAATTTTCGGTTAGAATGAGTCACTTTTTTTTTTTATTCCTATTCTGTTAAGAAGAATGTTGTGCATGTGCACCATAAGATTGTGTACTTATTGGTTATGTTGTAGGCCTATATCGACTTGACTGAGACGTGGAACAAAGGCCCGGAATATTGCTGAAATTAGTTAATGCTAGCATGATTCTTTAGTCTTTCTCCTACTACTTTTCTTTAGCTCAGTTCACATTCCCCTGCTTTTTACAGCATTTATTTCATTACACAGTATTTTTTTATCTCTTTCTTTGACGATTGCATGATAGTTTCGTGGTAACATATATATCACGGTAGTTGGCTGCACGATACTTTCAATTTCATATAAATTTATCTATAAATGTTAAAACAAAGGATTTCATTCAATAAAATAAACAATGGAATTTAACACTTCAGGAAATGATTTTGATCTGTGAAGATTGATGAATGAGATTAAAGAACATATAATGTTAGTGTAAATTTCAATTACACCAATACAAATGAGAGTTTACTATTTTGCCACGTCATAACACTCTTATAAGTCTATTTTGAAATTGTCTGTATAAAGTGACAAAGGGGTTAATTCTTATTGGTTGTCAGTGTAAAATTAATTTACGCTCGCAATGCATGTCATTCATAAAGAAACCATTTCAACATATTTCAATGACATTTCACAATTCAGCACAATAGGAAAGTGGACAAACAGGAACTACACACTAGTGAGAATAAATTAAAAGCACAAACAGGTATCAACAATGCAGTTGAGCTTAACTACTTCTTGAGTAGCATAGAACTCACAATCTATAAAGATTATTAGATCAAGTGATTAACCAAAGACAATTCTATGCAAATATAACAACAACAACGAAGTCTTATCCCACTAAGTGGGGTCGGCTACATGGATCAAATGACGCCATAGTGTTCTATCATACACCAAATTTGGATCCA
>Ga0315913_1004050_pt1 | contig 17691 bp, 15 predicted proteins | sample MpolsnodulesMG_FD_207736 | JGI IMG/M metagenome (GOLD analysis project Ga0315913, IMG submission 207736) | Medicago polymorpha root nodule microbial communities from Los Angeles, California, United States - small nodules | ecosystem: Host-associated > Plants > Roots > Nodule | place: USA... | reverse complement strand
CAGGTAAAGGGCCAAGAGGAACATGTTTGGTATGGCAAAGAAAGATAGATAATAAAAGGTGGAGTAAAAGAGAGGTTACAATGTAAATTGCTATGGAGGCAAAAATAAAGGACCATGTTGAACCCCAAGATTGAGTGTGACTCCAACGAAATCCAACTACGGAAGGATGTTCTGAAAGGTAGAAATTAAGGGTTTGAATCACCTTGAATGCATTATCCATGGTGATGGAGAGGGTTCCGTCGGAGGATTACGGAGACTCCTCTCCTTGTATTTTATGTTCTAATTACTTTATTCTTTATTTTGAATGACAAAATGATATATATATAAGAAAAAAATTGAAACAAATATAGTGTTGATACTTGACCCATTAATTGAGGAAAAGTATAAGGGATACTCAACCCAAAAATAAACAACAACAATAATTACCTAAAATAACATATAAAGGAAGGGGGTTAGAAAAGCACTCATAATACAAATATGAACCTCCTTTGTAGAATTTTCTATTTTTTGACATTTTGTTGAAGATGATTTTAGAAAGAGAGATCAAATTTGTGACATACACAACGAGTATTATAATGTTGCCGTTGTTTGTTCGTGGTGTAATATTGTTGGTTTAGATGACATAAATTATATGAATAGTTGTTTGTCAAATTTCTGTGAGGAAGCATAAAACTAAAAGAAAATGTTCTGTGTACATTTCATGTCGGTGCTATACCTTTATAAAGAATATCAGTTTTGGTGAATAGTGATGTAATAGAAGTGGTAATTTGGTGATGTGATATGTAGAGACGGATCCAAAAAGTCTTGTAGAGGGGCTTAAAATATCAGTTTATTTTTTTATTTTTTTATAAAGAATAAAGATCAATCATGAAACTATATACTAGCTTCTATTTTAGGGCTGAAAAACATCATTTTAACTACATTTTCAAAAATAAAAATCATGTTGACTAGCACTATACTACTATATAGATTTCGTCAAATAAAAACTAGTACCATATCACACTATATAGATGCTTATTGTTTAAACTTTAAAGCTCACTAACCATCCTTTTCCATTGACATGTAAAATCAAGGTAAGTGATATTCAAGTGAGTCGGAGGGAAAGAAACAATAGAGTTTTCAAGTCTCGTCTTAAGGAAATTGATGAGATTGTAGGTGATATTAAGGTGTTGTCTTAATATTGGAGCTTAATAGGTTAAAGATTGTGCCATATCTTTTCTATAAATGGTGTTGGAATTCAAGAGAGTGTCTCAAGAGTAGTTAAGATTTGTGGGGATTTTTCAGAGGTGTTGTTTTTAGGAGCCACTTGGTGTTGTAGTGCTACAATATTGGTGTTGTTGCGTGCAGCTGTCTGGGCGTTGCCTATGGTTTTTTCCTACCTGTTTTTTGGTTTTGACAGTCTCAGTTCCTAGCATTTTGTTATTGCAAGCAGCTGCCTTTTATGCACGGCTCGTGCAGGCCTTGTTTTCAATGATATAAGTTGTTTAAAAAAAAAGTTCACAACTAGGGTACCCATGAAAGAATGATTGTAATTTACTCAACCAATGAACATTCACCTTTTTAGGTGGTACCCATGAACTATCTTGGTCCCACCAATAAATTGCTCATTTTCATTGGTTGGTGGGTAAATTACCCACCATTCTTCAAAGGTAATCTAGAAAAAACCTTAAAAAAAACTTCATTAAGTAACTATGTGAACAGATATAACAAAATACAAATCAAATGAAGCTCTAAGCCTTATAATCTTTTTTTCTTTAGTTTTATGTTTCCATCAACATTAGGAGTAAGCCTTCAATTGTTTTAACCATTTTCAATCACAATTATGCATCAATCGCTTTTAATCTACACAAAATTCAAATCTACTTACCATATGGTATAGGAATCCCAATTAACTGAGTTGTATGCCTTTTCAAAAGCCACTTTAAAAATAACACACTCTTTCTTTGACTGTTTGGTGAGATCCACCACCTCGTTGACCACCAGTACTCCATCCTCCGGATACCGACGACCCTAAATAAATGCATATTGATTTTTATCCACTAGGAAATCCATCATAAGACTCAATCTTGTTGCAAGAACATTTGCTACAATGTTATACAAACTTCCTAGTAGAGAAATTGGCCTAAACTCATTTATTCTATGAGGATTGCCCACCTATGTAACCAATGTTCAGAAGTAAGAGAGAAGACCCCTTGGTAGTTGGGAATTTGAGGAGAATTCATCAAACATCAATACATCATCCTTCTTCAATACGTCTCAGAAAGCATTAAATAAATTAATTAAAGTCATTTAGTAACCTCTTTGATTTCTTCTTCCGAAAATGGTTTTGTTAGCTCCATGGTTTGAGTCTTGTTCTTGAGTCTTGCTCGAGGTTTCTCAAAAGTTCTTTTGGAACGCTAGTTGGTCATCTTTTCATTCACGTTACCCGATCATGAATAAAATTCCAACACCCTTAAATCTTAATAGCACTTAAGAGGTCAAATGGATGCATATCTTTTAGGAGACTAACCAAATTGCTGACAAGTTAACTAACTATGCCCATAGGTTAGACACGAATTGTAGAATTTTCAACGTTACTCCTTTAGTTTGGAATTTTAACCCCCTCTCTTAAGAAAAAAACTCATTAAACAATTGAAATAAGGGTTAATTAATTATATGATCATCGTAAATACTCAGAATTTTGCTTTTAGTCTTTACAAAAAACTCTTTTTAATCTTAGTATTTTCCTTTAATATTTTTAGTGACAAAAAATGTTGATGACAAATTTTTACGAGGACTAAAGTGCTAGTGGAAAATTTTACACGATTAAAAAAGACGACAAATTTTTTTTACAGAGTAAAAAGCTACGTTTTTATACAGGAATTAAAAATTAAATTCTAAATCTATTCTATACTATATATAAAGAAAATAAACTTTTTCAGCTTTTTGACTGACTTTTTCTCTTTTCAAAAATATTTTCAATTTTCAATACAAATATCGTATGTAACAAATATATAAAAATAAATTTAAATATTAAAATAAGAGTGTAACAAACGCAAATTTCCAGTTTTTTTCTTTATCATTTAAAAAGTGTATCAAACTAGATGAGTGTATATACTTACTCTTTCATTATCTCAATTATACCCTTAAACAACAATTTTTTCTATAATAAAATTTTTCGTTGGTGCCATTAAAAAAAATAAGAATTTAGATTATATTTTTTTGTTATATTGTTGGTTTCATTAAAATAGATAACCAGGTTAGTTTGATTTGTTATAATTTGAAAGAAAAAACATTTATATTTTTATTATCAAATTAAAATTTCATAAAAAAAACACCGTTCATAATTTTCAAACGTTAACGCAATTAAAAGAGCGGAAAGACGGGCGCTCATGTGCCCATCTTTTCTCTAGTATTTATAATGACTATGTACTTAGATTCTGTTTGCTACGAGTTAAAATAAAACTGATATTGACATTGAATAATTTATAAATTATTTTTTTAGAGAATTTATATAAAAAAAAATTGAATCTATTTTACGTTTGTTTATCATAATAAAAATTATTTTTTTAAGAAATAATTTAGTTTGTTTCGTTACAACTATATAAAAGAGGTTTAACAAAAATTCCAAAGTTTTGTAAAAAAAAAAACAAAAATTCCAAAGAGTAACAAAAATTACCATATAAAAGAGATTTTTTTGTTATAAAATTAGTTTAGGGTCCGTTTTCTACGGATTAAAATAAAAGTGATTTTGACATAAAATAATTTAGAGATTATATTTTAGAGATTTTATGAAAAATAAGAATCTATTTTACGTTTGTTTACCATAATAAAAATCACTTTTATAAAACAAATAATCTAGTTTGTTTAGATACAACTATATAAAAGGGATTTTTTGTTACAAAATTAGTTCAATCTTTTGAATAATATTTTTTCTCTCCTCTAAAAAAAATCTATTTTTTGAGAAGCTGCTCTTAACAGCTTCTTATTTGAAGCTGGTTTTAGATTTTGATTTTTTTAAAAAGCTGTAACAAACTGATGCAAAACTCTTAAAAGTGATAATTTTTGTTTTAAAAAAAGTGATTTTTTCTTAAAAAGGTATAACAAACGGGCTCTATATTTTAAAGATTTTATGAAAAATTAGAATCGATTTTGCGTTTGTTTGTCGTAATAAAAATCACTTTTTAAAAACAAATAATTTAGGGCCCGTTTGTTACGAATTAAAACAAAAGTGATTTTGACATAAAATAATTTTGAGATTTTATGAAAAACCAGAATCTATTTTGCGTTTGTTTACCCTAATAAAAATCACTTTTTTTAAACAAATAATTTTAGTTTGTTTGGATAGAGCTATATAAAAGCAATTTTTTGTTACAAAATTAGTTCAATATTTTAATTTATTTTTGCTCTCTCCTCTAAAAAAAATCTATTTTTTGAGAAGTTGCCATTAACAACTTCTCGGAGCTTGTTTGTTATAGCTTTTTTAAGAAAATAATTACTTATTTTAAAAAAATAATCACTTTTAAGAGTATTGTATCCGTTTGTTACAAATTTAAGAAAAAATCAGAATCTAAAAATAATATAAAAACAGCTTCAAATGAAAAGTTGTTAGGAGCAACTTAAAATAAAATAGATTTTTTTTAGAGGAGAGAGAAAATATAATTTAAAAGATTGAACTAATTTTGTAACAAAAAAAATCATTTTTATATTGTTGTATCCAAACAAACTAGATTATTTGTTTAAAAAAAAGTGATTTTTATTACAGTAAACTAACGCAAAATAGATTCTGATTTTTCATATAGAGCTCGTTTGTTATAGCTTTTTTAAGAAAAAAATCACATTTTTTTTAAGAAAATAATCACTTTTAAGATTATTGCATTTGTTTGTTACCGCTTTCTAAAAAAATCAGAATCTAAAAAAAATCTAAAAACAGCTTCAAATGAGAAGTTGTTGAGAGCAGCTTCTTAAAAAATAGATTTTCTTTTAGAGAAGAGAGAAAATATTGTTTAAAAGATTGAACTAATTTTGTAACAGAAAATCCCTTTTATATAGTTGTATCCAAACAAACTAGATTATTTGTTTTAAAAAAATAATTTTTATTACATTAAACAAACGCAAAATAGATTCTGATTTTTCATAAAATCTCTAAATTATTTTATGTCATAATCACTTTTATTTTAATCCGTAACAAACGAGCCATATATTTTAAAGATTATGGGCTTGTTTGTTACGGATTAAAATAAAAGTGATTATGACATAAAATAATTTAGAGATTTTGTGAAAAATCAAAATCTATTTTACGTTTGTTTGCCGTAACAAAAATCATTTTTTTTAAACAAATAATCCAGTTTGTTTGGATACAACTATATAAAAGGGATTTTTTGTTACATAATTAGTTTAATCTTTTAAATCATATTTTCTCTCTCCTCTAAAAAAAATCTATTTTTTTAGAAGCTGCTCTTAAAGAGAAGCTGTTTCTAGATTTTTTTTAGATTCTGATTTTTTAAAAAATCTGTAACAAACGGATGCAAAACTCTTAAAAGTGATTATTTGTTTAAAAAAAGTGATTTTTTTTCCTTAAAAAAGCTATAACAAACGGGCTCATAAACTTTAAATTATTTTATATCAAAATCACTTTTATTTTAATCCGTAACAAACGGGCCTTCATTTGAATCTGTTTTTATATTATTTTTAGATTCTGATTTTTTTAAAACTACAACAAACGGATGTAAAACCTTTAAAAGTGATTGTTTTTTAAAAAAATGATTTTTTTTTTTAAAAAGCTATAACAAACGGGCTCTTAATCTTAACTTTTTTTTTTCTCCCCTCTTAAAAATTTTATTTTTTAATTTAAATTCAGATTTTCTTAAATTTTTTTATAACAAACAGTTAAAAAAACTCTTAAAATTGATTTTTTTGAAAGAATCTTATTTTCAGTAAAAAAGATAGTACGACAAACAGGTCTTAATTAACCCTTGAAATAAAGATAATGAAATGACATTTTAGACGAAAATATTCGAGTTCAAAACCTGGAAAGTTCCACAAGTTATCTGCGACAACCAAATCTAGGTCAGGGCTTTTCACTCCGACAATTCACTTTTCAATCCAATCCCAACGCAATCGTAAGTTTCTTTCTCAATTCTTCTTTGCTGTTCTTAGACTCGATCCCTATCTCTTTCGTTTTAATTTTTATTTTTTGTCACTTTCGCCGATCGAATAATTATGCGATTTTACCCATGAATTCATTTTATTAATTCAATTCAATTTCTCTGAAATTTTAGGGTTTATAAAAACAAATTAATTAATTTATTTTCTCAAGTTTCGTGTTTATAACTAATAACAAATTTGAAGATCTTAGAGAAATGTCTCGACGTTTTGGAGAATCAACGAAATCCGCATCTGCACCAAACCCGTCATGTTCATCAGGGAACAGTTCCAACAATGATCCTGGCGATGTAGGAGATTTCGAATGTAACATATGTTTTGATTTGGCACAGGATCCAGTGATCACACTTTGTGGTCATTTATTTTGTTGGCCATGTCTTTATAGGTGGTTACATCATCATTCCCATTCACAAGAATGTCCTGTTTGTAAAGCAATTGTTCAGGAAGAGAAATTGGTGCCTCTTTATGGTAGAGGTAAAACGCAGATGGATCCCAGAACTAAATCGTATCCGGGGATGGAGATTCCTCGTCGTCCTTCGGGACAGAGGCCGCAAACCGCGCAGAATCCACCACCTCATAACAATGGGAATTTTGCTGCTGGGATTGGATTGATGGGTGGATTTATTCCGACAGCTACTGCTAGATTTGGAAACTTTTCGTTTTCGACGGGTTTTGGTGGGTTTGGCGGGTTTATCCCCTCACTTATGAATATACACTTTCATGGTTTTCAGGATGCTACTGTTTATGGGACAACTTCTGGTAATCCATTTGGGTTTAACGGGTTTCAGGGTGGGAATGCGAGAGGTTTCAATTCACAAGCGAGAGGACAAGTGCAACGGCAGGAGGATAATTGTTTGAAGAATTTGCTTTTGTTGATTGGATTTCTCGTCCTTCTTACGGTTATTTTTTTTATGTAATGTTGTTTTTCATTGAACTTACGCTGCTGTTAGTTTGTTTTTAATCTTATACACTAAATGGAGTTATTTTGAGTTTGTGAATATTTTGGTTGGTTTCAACTTTCAAGAGGGAGTTGTATGCTTAAGAATGCTGCCTGTTAGCCCTTTTATCAACTGTATTATAAACATCTGTTATCTGTAGTAAATGTTTCTTGTTTTGCTTCATCCATCAATTGCATTCTTTTGTTTGCTGTCTTGTGATGAATGTTCTGTTGCCTCCTATATTTGATCTTTAGTCATTGCTTTGACAATTTCGCAAGGGATTAGGTTCCTAGACTGAGAGTTTTGTTAAGTATATAATTTTGACCATTCACTACATATAAGTGGAGATTATGATATCATGTATGCTTATGATTAGTAAATTTAAGCTTTCAAATTCCAGCTGATTGTAACACTGCAATACGCATTCACTCTAAGGAGCCAAAGAGTCGATTTTCGAGTATATGAGTGACCGATAGCTTTACAAAAATTACAATGCTTAACGTTTTGTGAATCAGTTATTGATAGCTGACTATCTGATTAATCTCCCTGTCACTGCAAATTGAGATATACTTATTTTTTGACAAGAAGTGTTCTGCAAAGATAATGTCAGTGCAGAAAAGTAGAAATCCTAGGATGTAGTTCTAAATAGAGAGATTACTTTATATTGCACGGCCTAATGGGATTGCAATAAAGACATAGACATCATTTTGCTTTGTGGTTGAATATTATCTGTTTTGGATTTTGACCAATTGTATTTGGTTACAAAGCTCTCTGCATATTCTGTTTTTACTACTGGCATAGTTTTGAAAGCTTATACTTCTAAAAGACTATCTACTTGTTTGGTTGTGCGTTTCCGTCTCCAAATGCATGTTTATGGCGATTTCACCACGATTTACAGAAGCTCCAAAAACAAGCTTCTGCGGGCAACATGGTTTTTAAAACACGGAAATTGCGAATGCACCGCTAAAGCAAACACACGCTAAAGAGATGTTAAGAGTCGGACATCTCGAAGTCTGGGGATCTTTTTGCCAGCACATTTGCACGTGTTATTTTGTTTGACATCTGTGCAAATTGATTCACCCATTACAGTTGATTATTATCCTCTGCATGTTTTTCAAGCATTTTACAATTTCCTTTTCTCAATCGTTTTCAACTGTTGAACACCCCAGTACCTTGCTGTCCGCCATGCCATATGGCAAAATAAAGCTTGTGCAAGTCAAAAAAGCTAACCATCCTGAATGCCAGAACTCAGATGGGGTTCTTGGTTTTAAGTATTATTGCTACTTTTCGTTCTTATTGTATAAACGCAACTTAGATCTCCAAATGCACCTTGCTTATTCAAAATGAGATCTTCAATGCACCAAAAGACATGCTAGAACAAGTTTTATCTCATGCATAATAGAGAAGCTGCGGTGAAGGTCGCATATAAGAAAAAATTATAATAGTCAAAAGATATGCTAGACCAAGTTTTTATCTCATGCATAATTAGAGAAGCTGATTGTTGCTTATGTCTTAAGGGTTTAATCTCTTCTCGGTTGTGGAATTTACCATTAGAGTTCTTAAATACGATTTGGCATTGTTAGGTTCACATTAAGAATTTAAAATGAGTTTTTATCATTGAAGATACTTTTAGATTCTTAGCATGTGTTGAGCAAGTCGCACTATTAAATAAAACAATTTGATTTTTTCATAGAACTATTAACTTTTTAATATACAAGAGTCCCTCTTTGAAAATACTTATAATAGCTTATAGGCTGTTGGGTATATCTTGATAAGCATTTTTAAAACATCAACTTTTTTCTTTGTCAAAAAAAAAAAATCAACTTTTTATAATTTTTGCTAATAAATATAATAAAAGATGTTATAGGTAAAAATTATGTCATACAATGTGTGAAACCGTCAATTGTCACTTAATATGAAAAGGAGGGAGTAACAAGTTTTTTTAACTTTTATAGTAGTTGCATATGCTTATGATTTTAGACTTTTCTCTTTTTCAATTGAAGTATTGAGTTGGATTCCGTGGCACATGGGATAATTATATGCTTTGCTTAGTTTGTATATCTTTTTTTCTATTTGGTAAGGCATAACATAATTGGTTTAAGCAAATTTTAATGGAGTTTATGGTATTTTTGGTCTATTTTCCAGTAATTATAGTTCATAATTGGTTTATTTATTGACAGAATGAAATCCAACTATGATTCAATCAATGTAAGCCACTTTGAGGACAGCAGCACATGTTGTGGATTAATTTTCACTTACATGATTAATAGCTATTGAATATTGATTGACCTTTGGAATCCACATGTTCTAAGAAACAACGCATACGAAAGCACATGCAGCATCATAAAAGCAATAGAATTGGACATTGTATCAGGGAAAAATAGAACTAGAAAGAATATCAAGTGTGGGTCTTAGGAAACTTCATCATTAGATAGAAATGGGATTGTGTGGGAATACATTAACTAACTAACTGCCACTGTTTTTCAACAAAGCATCGTTAGTAAAAATTAATCTATATATTTTGAAGTGTATTTTCAGACAGTATAAATCATTTGAAAGTAGAGTTTTGTATTGCTGTATACATATGAAGAGATTGAGGAATGGATGTTTTCTCCCTTATGCTGAAGGGCATGTATTTAAGAGTATATGACTCTCCCATTGAGAAAGCATGATAACAAGACCTGGGAGAATCTCCTCCTTAAATCATAAAATATCAAGGTTGATTCCTGTGATTAAAATAACATTTATTTATTCATTCCTTCTTAAAAAAATCATATATCTATTCATTCTAGTATTTCTTCTTTCATTCAATTAACACATTTTAACAAAGTATTTGTCAAGATAGAATAGAAAATTAACATTTTACTTATGTACTATATGTTGAGATAGTTTTCTGTTTAGTTTTGTTTTTGGGCCATTTAGTTGTTTCGGCCTTGCTGAGTATTTTGTTTTGTGCCTTATGATGAGTATATAAACTCAAGTGTGTAATCTCTATGTGATAAAGAAATTGAATACAATTCAAGGTTTTGCAAAACCAGTCTTCAATAAAACAAAGTGGTACTAGAGCTCCGCTTGACGGGGCCTCGGAAATCTCGACGGTGAAAGCATGGAGAAAGAAAATAACAACTTCGTTCAAGCAGCGATTCCAAGATTCGATGGGCACTACGATCACTGGTCTATGTTAATGGAAAATCTTCTACGATCGAAAGAATTCTGGGAAGTAGTGGAAGATGGAATTCCAAGCCTACCTGAAGCACCAGCAGTTGCAACCCTAGAACAGATCAAAGCGGTGAAAGATGCAAAATTGAAGGATCTGAAAGCCAAGAATTATTTGTTTCAAACGATTGATAGAGGTACCTTGGAGACGATCTTGAAATGAAACACTGCAAAAGAGATATGGGATTCAATGAAACAAAAGAAACAGGGATCTACGAAGGTGAGAAGAGCGCAATTACAAGCGTTGCGAAGAGAATTCGAAGTTTTTTGTATGAAAGAAGAAGAAACAGTCAACGAGTACTTCGCAAGAACCCTATCCATAGTGAACAAGATGAAGATGCATGGGGAACAGGTAACTGAATGCATAGTAATTGAAAAGATTCTTAGATCAATGACTGTGAGATTCAATTATGTTGTATACTCCATTGAAAAATCAAATGACGTTACCACCATGTCAATTGATGAACTGCAAAGTAGTCTATTAGTTCATGAACTAAGAATGAAAGGGTATAAAGATGAGGAACAAACCCTTAAGGTGTCTAACTCTGAAAACAATGGTGGCAAAGGGAGAGGGAGAGGAAATTACAGAGGTGGAAGGGGCCGTGGAAGGCAAGGTTTCAGTAAGGAAATGGTTGAATGCTATAGGTGCCATAAACTAGGACACTTCCAATATGAGTGTCCAACTTTGGAAGAAAACGCAAATTATGATGAATTAGACAAGGAAGAAGAAATGTTACTCATGGCAAAAGGGGAAACTCTAGAAACTGCTCATGATAAGGTATGATTTTTAGATTTCGGCTGCAGCAACCATATGTGTGGCAATAAAGACTGGTTCTTTGAAATTGATGACACATTTAGAGAAACTGTGAAATTGGGTGATAACTCCAAGATGTTTGTAAAAGGAAAGGGAAATGTGAGGATGAAAATAAATGAAATAACTCATGTAATCACTGCAGTCTATTTCATTCCTGAATTGAAGAACAATATACTCAGTCTTGGTCAACTTCAAGAAAAGGGCTTGACTATTATTTTTAAAGATAACAAGTGCAAACTATATCATAAAGAAAAGGGGTTAATTGTATTATCTAGAATGGCTTCAAATAGATTGTTTGCTATTAATGTTGTACCTGTTACATCTTCATGCCTACAAACTTCAACCGAAAAGACTACCAAATTGTGGCACCAAAGATATGGTCATCTAAATGTCAGAGGTTTGAAGCTATTGGTTCAAAAGAAGATGGTGAAAGGGCTACCTGAACTAAATGATTATGATGAAGTGTGTTCAGATTGTATGGTTGGAAAGTAACATAGGGAATCTATACCAAAAACTAGTAATTGGAGGGCATATCAGAATTTGGAGTTAGTACATGCAGACATATGTGGTCCTATCATGCCAGAATTAAACAACAAAAGAAGGTATTTCCTTACCTTTATTGATGACTCAAGCAGAAAAACTTAGGTGTACTTTCTAGTTGAAAAATCAAATGCATTAGATAGCTTTAAAAAGTTTAAAGCCATGGTTGAAAATCAATCAGGAAAATGCATTTGCTGCTTGAGAACAGATAGAGGGGGTGAATTTAATTCAGCTGAGTTCATTAAATTCTGTGAAGAGAATGGTATAAAGAGACAATTAACGACTGCTTATACTCCTCAGCAAAATGGAGTAGTTGAGAGGAAGAATATGACTCTGATGAATTTAGTCAGAAGCATGTTATCTGCAATGCAAGTTCCCAAGGTATTCTGGCTAGAAGTTGTGAACTGAGCAAACTATGTATTAAATAGGAGTCCCACACTAGCAGTCAAGGATGTAACCCCTGAAGAAGCTTGGAGTGGTGTAAAACCTTATGTTCATCATTTTAGAATTTTTGGATGTGTGGCTCATATGCATATACCAGATGCACATAGGAGAAAACTGGATGATAAAAGCAAAAAGTGTGTGCTTTCAGGAGTAAGTGAAGAATCAAAAGCCTACATGTTGTATGATGTTGTAACTAAGAAAGTTGTGATAAGCAGGGATATGGTTTTCTCAAAAAATGAAGCATGGAACTGGGGTACCAAAAACACCGCAACTAGTGAAATTCCTTTGGAAGAAGAACAAACTGAGTTAGCTGAACAAATTACACCTGCAGATCAGATATCTGCTGATATGGATCAGAGAAAAGAGGCGTAACCAATTGATAACAGAATTGATGTTGAGACTGAACAAATAGAAGGAATTGCAGATGACACAACTAACAAATCTATAGCTCATAGTAAACAGAAGAGAAAAGTCAGAACACCTGGTTGGCTAGATATCTATGATACAAGAAATGAATATGAGAGTGAGGAGCTTCAGAATGTAGTCATGCTTGGATCTATTGAGGATCCTGTCGAATATGAAGACGCAACTAAGTATGACATCTGGAAGATTGCCATGGATGATGAAATCAAATCTATAGAAAGGAACAATACTTGGGCTCTAACTACTCTGCCTAATGGAGCCAAAAGTATTAGTGTCAAATGCATTTACAAGACCAAATATAATGAAGATGGCAAAGTTGAAAAATACAAGGCAAGGCTTGTTTCTAATGGAGATACACAAAAGTATGGGGTTGACTACAATGAAGTGTTTGCACCTGTTGCAAGATGGGACACTATTAGGAGTATTTTGGCCATTGCTGCAATAAAAGGGTGGAAAGTGTTTCAGTTAGATGTTAAAAGCGCTTTCTTACATGGTGAATTGTGTGAAGAAGTGTATATTGACCAGGCACTAGGTTATGTAACTAAAGGAGAAGAAGGAAAGGTGTACAGACTCTACAAGGCCTTGTATGGCCTCAAACAAGCTCCAAGGGCCTAGTACAGCAAGATAGAAACTTATTTTAGTGAAGCAGGTTTTCTGAAATGTCCATATGAGCATACTTTGTTCACTAAAATCAAAGATGGAAATAGAAGATTGATTGTGAGTCTATATGTTGACGATCTGATATACACTGGAAATGACAACAGGATGTTTGAGGAATTTAAAATGTCTATGAAAAATAACTTTGACATGACATATTTGGGGAAGATGAAGTATTTTTTAGGAATAGAAGTATATCAATCCAGCAAGGGAATATTCATATGTCAACAAAAGTATGCTAGAGAAATACTTCAGAGGTTTGGTATGCAAGATAGTAAAGAGGTTGGGAACCCTATTGTGCCTGGAAACAAACTATCAAAGGATGAGGAAGGGAAAATAGTTGATGCTAATAACTATAAAACGATTGTGGGGGAGTTTAATGTATCTTGCAGCCACTAGGTTTGATCTTGGTTTTTCTATCAGTGTGATAAGTAGGTTCATGGAGAAGCCTACTGAAAAACACCTTATAGCTGCAAAAAGGATTCTAAGGTATGTCAAAGGAACCTTAGAATTCGGAATCATGTACATAAGGTGTCAAGATTTAAAGCTGAAGGTGTTCTCTGATAGTGATTATGCTGGAGATCATGATGATAGGAAAAGTACCTCAGGGCAAGTCTTCATATTAGGTTCAAGAGTTGTGTCTTGGACCTAAAAAAAACAACCTATAATGACTTTATCCACTACAGAGGCTGAATATTTAGCTGCAGCTTCTTGTGCCTGCCAAGGAATTTGGCTCAAAAGAATCTTGAAAACCCTTGGTGAGGATCAGTTGAAGTGTATCACTATTCAATGTGATAATAACTCAAGCATTAAATTGTCAAAAAATATTGTACTGCATGGGAGATCAAAACACATAGATGTAAGATTCCATTTTTTGAGAGACCTCTGCAGAGATGGAGAAATTGAATTGATATATTGTCCCACTCATGATTAGGTGGCAGATGTGATGACAAAAGCAGTAACATTTGAAACATTTTCAAGACTTAGAACTCAGCTGGGAATGTATATTATCTCTAAAGTAAACTGATTCCAAAGTATAATGCAGTTTAAGGGAGGGATTTGTTGAGATAGTTTTCTGTTCGGGCCATTTAGTTGTTTGGGCCTTGCTGAGTCTGTTCAGTAAGCCCATTGCTTTTTTTTTTGTTTTGTGCCTTATGTTGAGTATATAAACTCAAGTGTGTAATCTCTCCATGATTAAGAAATTGAATACAATTCAAGGTTTTGCAAAACCAATCTTCAATACAACACTATATCAAAAGTTTTCGTTAATTGGAGTGGTTTTTAGGCTTCATTTTCAACAAGTGACATATGACATTCGAAAAAAGAAGTTCTATAAGGCATTCAAAAGAGTTATTAGAAAAAAAGACATTATGTATATTGACTAAAGTGTGTTGAACAAGCAAGCAAGTTCTACAAGAAAGTTATCTTAAGTTGTGGGAAGTTAATAGTTACTTTAATTAGGGACAAGTGTCAATATCCTAGAGTAGAAAGTTGTAAGACATTTGTAACATCTCCGACTAAACCAACACGAGTTTTTTTAGCGTGTTTTGTCCTCACTCACACGTTTTCTGGGAAACTTCACACAATGTCACCCATCCAAAGATTACTTCAAGTCAAGCACACTGAACTATGAAGTTCTCATGGAATGGGCTACAGAAAAGAAGATGCATCTTGTCGATATAGGTAGTACCAAACAATTTTTATAAGCTTTCCTTCAACCATGCAGTCCTATACTTGCACAGTCTCATGATCCCTCTCGTTCTGACTTTACATCTTGGCAACTTATAGGCAAAACCGAATCACATCAGAATGAGAGGGATCCTGAAGCCTTGCAAGTATGAGACTGTATGGTTGAAGGAAGACTTATAAGAATTGTTTGGTATCATCTATACCAACAATATGCATCTTCTTTTCAGTAACTCATTCCATAAAAACTTCACATATAAGCGTTCTTGGCTTGGAGCAATTTTAGGATGGGTGACCTTATGGGAAGTTTCCCGAAAAGCGTGCGAGTGAGAACAAAACATGGTGAAAAGACTCATGTTGGTTTGTGGGGTCAGTCGACAATCTTGAAAGTCGTTTGGGATGTTACAACATCTGCCAAAATATATAATGTAGGAAGTTACTTTCGTGGATGAGAAATGTTAACGAGTGCTCTGAGACACCCTTTACCTTTAAATGATAAATTTTTATAAAAATACATGTAATCAATTCATCAAAAACCGAAATATTTGACTTATTTATAAAATAATTTATTCTTTTGAAATCTTTAAAGAGTATCCGGGGGCACTCGTTAACAAGATGTAATTAATATATAGTTGTAAACTATAATATGAGTAGAAACTTAATCACTTATACATCCTAAGTTCAGGACGTTCACGATTACACGAGCCACAACAACATTCCCGGCTATTTCAATTTCAAGCATTTTGTTTATTTCTTTATTTTCCCTTTTCTTTATTTGATTCCATTTACTTTTCATCAATGTAAATGCTTTTCTTCAAATTTATGAATTTATTTTCTTCTATCAATCAAGTGATCTTTTAAATCATTTAAGTTCTTTAATTTATTTTCTTCAAATCTCTTATCGAAGTTGCCCTAATTACCAAAGAATCTCACTCTCATTTGATCTTACTTATTTGTTCTCATATATGGTTTCGAAACCAAAAGTCACTTGAAAATGGCATTCTAATATTAATATGGACCTAGCAAAAAAAATAGAGAGTAATATGGACCTAAAACGGGTCTAAAAGTGAATAATTGCCATTTTTAGTGAATTCTAATAAAATACAATATCACTTTTATATTTTTTATAATAAAATAAACTATTTTACTAAAAATGACAAAATATTATCTATCTTTAGATAATTTTTAGAAGTCCATGTTAAAATACAGCTTTAACATTTTTTTTTACAGAAATAATTCAAAACCGCTCATAGTTTTACTGTATATGGTACTCCATATTTTATTTTAAAGTTCACAACTGCAAAATTATTTCGAAAGGACGCAAACATCTCACTTTTTTGTTGTTGAAGGAATCTCATTTTTTTTGTAAGAACAAAAAATGAAATGTAATAATTTTGTAGAAACAAAAAACTTATTTAATTTTAAAATAAGAGGAAAAATATAGGAGTAACATTTTCATAAAAAAAATAAAAATATTGGTAACATTAACAAGTCATGAACTGTGGTGGGATCAAAAGAACACAGAAGGTCACGTTCGAGAAAATGATAGCATGTCAGTCACTCCCCTATTTCTTGCTTGGAGTTGGACGTCCCTTTCCCTTTCAAATTAATTAAGAAAAATCTAATGTACACTACGTGTACTATTTTCATAAGTGGTATGTGATTCACTAATTAATCTCCTTCGTCTAAACACGTGAGATGATGATGACCTCAGTGGTGTTAGTTTTAGAAGTATAATCATCTTAAATTTCAATTCATATATTCATTTGTTTAGGGTTTAGAGTTTTGATATTTTATTAGATTATCTATCTACTCACTCATCAAGACGAGGATAAGGAAAATGATGTTCAATAGATGAAAAATAAAAACTTTTGGACACTAAATGCAGAGGATTTTCTTTCGGGTGTTCTTTAGAGTTTTCTTTTGAACACTAAACTTTGTTGCACTAAATCAAAATGATGTTTAGGGTTTTCTTTCGAGTGTTCCGTCTATATACAATATTATTTACTTATTTTTTTTTGTCTTGTCAGTATTTGTTTTTCTTAAGTAAAGACTAATTTTACGGTTAAAAAAACGACAACTTCTTTTATTCACTTTCTTTTTACACATGATTAGACATTTCCATGTTTAGGTGCCACCAATTTAGGGGTCTTTCCTTTTCACAACGTGTCTGTTCTTTGCAACTTTTTTTGTAATCGGCCAATTAAATAAAGATAGTGATCTGGCCAAGTTTGTAGTCACAAATCTGTGCAACTGAACTACCAAGTGTCGATTCATCTCTTCCATTGCATGTGTTTAATTAATGACTCTTTTTTGTATCCTAATTCCTCAATCAAAGGGATTATTTTATTTGTGATCCTAAATTAGTGTGTGTTTGTATATACCATATGTACCCTTTCAAGATCACCAAAGGAATTACCCTTTCAAGAAGGAATTGATTCTTTTTAAGGTGGATTTTGAAAAAGCGTACGACACGGTTGACTGGGGCTACCTAGACGACGTGATGTCTAAAATGGGATTTCCGTCTCTTTGGCGCAATTGGATTAAGGAGTGTGTTGGCACGGCTACCGCCTCGGTTTTGGTAAATGGTTCGCCTACGGATGAATTCCCCTTGGGGAGGGGACTGAGGCAAGGGGACCCTCTGTCTCCGTTCTTGTTTTTGATAGCGGCCGAAGGCCTCAATGTGTTGATGGAGTCTTTGACTCGTAACAATCTATTCTCGGGGTTTCAGGTGGGTGTTAACGCGTTAACAACTGTGTCCCACCTTCAATTTGCTGATGATACTCTACTTTTAGGAGACAAATCTTGGGCCAATATCCGGGCTATGCG
>Ga0315913_1004047_pt1 | contig 17694 bp, 9 predicted proteins | sample MpolsnodulesMG_FD_207736 | JGI IMG/M metagenome (GOLD analysis project Ga0315913, IMG submission 207736) | Medicago polymorpha root nodule microbial communities from Los Angeles, California, United States - small nodules | ecosystem: Host-associated > Plants > Roots > Nodule | place: USA... | reverse complement strand
CTTCCCTCTGGCTTAAAAAAAATAAAATAAATTAGTCCAGTGTGACATGGAGGAACAAAATAGTGGTTTGTTCAAAAAGAAATATTACATTGGGAGAGGTGGGCATTTTTGTGGGAGATTATCCAAATCAAGATCTTACTCAAAACAAAATGTGCAGAATATCGAGTCTAAAATGAACCCTTTCAATTCCACTGCAAAATGTACATACTAAAAAACATTGCATGATATGGCGATGTAGCAGCACTAAGTGAAGCCTTGTGACGTGTCTTTGTGCTTCAATGCTATGGGATTATGAAAACGCTTGAATGAGCATATGTTGTCAGGTTTAAAAACTATAAAAGAAATATCTTAGAGATTAATAAATTGGATAGATATGATGTATATGATAGAATATTATGACGTCCTTTGATCCTTGCATATGCAGTCAGGTTCGAGTTTTGAAGTAGGATCAATAGGCAGGTGAAAGATCGTAAACACGAGGGTCATAACACATTTCGTAAGTAGGATCAATAGGTTGTTGATAGAGTTGAGAGAACAAAAACAGAGAAAATAGAGCAAAAACAGGAAAGAATTTAAAAAACATAAATAGAGGGAAAATAGAGGAAAAACAGATGAAATAGAGGAGAAACAGAGCAAAAACGAACCTGAGTAAAGCCGAAGTACGATTGAGATGCCATGGGAAATAGGATCGTACAATCCTACGAACTAGCACTCGATCCTGACTACAAGCCGACCTCAGTTTGTGAGATAAGGCGCGATTGTTGTTGTTGTCATGGTCGGATTCATTTGATGGCATGAGTTATAAAAGAATATTTCTTCTGTCAGACCATATCAACTATCAAGTACTGATTATTGTTTTTTAAGTACTCACTTTGCATTCATAGTAAACCATAGGACACGGCACACCCATATTTTTCTTTCTCTCAATTCTTAGGAAACTTTCTGTAGAGTTAGAGCTAGGGCTATTCTTAAAAAGATATGCTTCAAGTTCTACTGATATTTCCTGATTGCAATGTAAACATAAAATATGCTTTAATTTACTAATGGTACGTGTGAATTGACTTATTTGAGCTTATCTATCAGCCAAAACACTTGCGAGATTGTATATATGAGAAAGTATGAAAACAAATTATGACATGTTCATAAGTTTTTTTAGCCAATTTCAATATTTTCTCGAGAATAGGTTATGAAAAAAACTTATAACTTTTTTGAAAACATTTCAACTTTATTTCATCTTTTGTTAATGAAATAACTTATACATGATAACACTTATGTTATGTTATAAGCGTTTAATTAAGCTGTTTCTCCAAACAAAGCTAACTCTTATTGAGTTTTGCTTTATGTTTGACCAAATTTCTTGTGATGTTCAACATATTATTCAGAAAAAGGTCAACTTTTCTTCATCTAACTCATAAAATTCAAATGCTTAAGGTTCAACATGATTTTGTCAAAGAAGGTGGGTAGGGGGAGGGGGGATAGAATTTAATCATGTTGAATACCATGAACAATGTGTGAATATAAAGTTGAAACTTGAAAGCCAAGCATTTAATTCACAGATATTAAATTAAGAACATTCTCATATACTTATATCATAATTTTGTGGCCAATATTCTTACAACCAAAGGAACTTCTGTTTAGTAATGTTTGTGGCCTACATTCTTTTCATAAAAGAAATCAAGTAACATAAATAATTAAGAAGAATATCATAAATGTTTATTGATAAGTCACAATACGGTCCCAATTGCATGTGCCATTATTTTATAATTGGACCTTCCTTTTGCCTTTCAAGGATTTATTGTAAATTTGACTTGTGGCCCTTAGTTGATTGAGAGAATGCAATTTAATACCAAATTTCCTTAATGATTGCAAAAAATATCCTAGTTAGGTTTACCAGGTTTGTCTGTTTTGTGTCTCAATTAGTATAGCCTCTATGATATAGGTCTAGGTCTAGTCATGTGGTGATATACAGTTCTTTGGATGTTTTAGATTATTGAAGCACTAAAGTTGTGAAATAAATTGTGTGGTCACATTTATTCAGATTCTATCCAAAATCCATTAGATTGTATGCTATTGGGTTACACTCCATTTGTCTAGTCCTATTTGTGAGAGGGTGTGTTACAAGTCTCACATTAGATGAGATATGATCAGAAAATGTATTTATACATACGTGGTGGGCACTACGTCCTCACCTTAGAAATCAATTTTTTATGCCTTGAGTAGTGCTCAATTCAAATTGTATGAGTAAACACCAATATATCGGTGTCAGGTGAGTGCTGTGTTAGACAATGTTTGATATCATTCAACGTTCAATTTGAAGTGTAAGTGTTACATATATTGCTGGTATCTTGAAAACACCGATCAGAGGTTACGTTCCGATAGGTTGAACAATTTGGGGGGGCCTATACAGAGAGACCCCTTGAATTTGGTTAGAGTTCAGTTTGCATGCTGGTTCATATTAGGATGTGCATACTGGTTGGTTTTTTGACATAACAGGCCCCCATCATGGTCCTTATTTGCTACTTATACAGTCATGGACCCTGCCTAATATGATGTATGATGCCCAAATATTCTAAATAATCATGGTTTGAGGGTCAAGAATCTGCAGTTAGAACATCAACTTATAATTTATTATGATTGATCAGTTTGGTATCTGTTCATCAACTGGTTTTTTACTTGTACATGAATTAATTAAAATAAAATAAAAAACCATATTAGAGACTTAATTAATCAAAAGTTCTCTTGTATATGTGATTGATCTATATTAACTAATGGAAAATCAAATCCAAGTAATTATCAAAATTTTGTGGTTTTTTACACTTCAATGATAATAAATCTTTCTTAATTTTAGCTGAAGATACACTATAGTCTGATAAGGTACTATTTCCTTGTGCAGTAAAGGGAACCTCTTTTACATTCTTTCCAATCAGGAGGCAATAATTGACCCTGTGAAAACTTATTTTCTTTCAAATTACTGCAAACTTAGCACAGTTTTTTAGACAATCTCTATATAAAAGTATTTCAATTTTTCTGACATGTTTGGTCCAAAGCTGACATTGTTTTGACGTGCTACCTGTTGTTAGATTCTTGAGCTTAGAACCAAATAGTTGAACTTGAATATATCTATCTATCTTAAGTATACCAGCTTTGACTAATATATTTTATCTCAAATATAAACAAAGATTCTTTTTATTTTTTAGATTAATTAAATAACTTATAGACGAAATATATCGATTATTCAATGAATTGGAAAAAAGAATCTTTGTTTAGATTTGAGACAGAAGGAAGTATTTCTTTATTGTTTGCAATTGAAGTATGGTCCTGGTGTGGCCATTCTTGATGGAGCCTTTCAAGGATATAGTACTGGCTACAATTGTGTCACTGTTATGGGCTCAATTATGTTGACAACAAGGACTAAGAATTTTGAAACTCACCAAAAAATTTAAATTGCAGTTGTATTTACAATATAGTTAGTTGTTAAAAATCATAGTCAATTTATTTAATATGACGCGTATTACAGTTGCAGACCATCTATAAGTCACCCCTTTCACACTTTCATTTTTTATTTTTTTATTTTTATTTTTGATAAAAAAAAGTTCTATTCAAGTTATATGTTGGAATAAGATAACTCATTTGGTAAATCTAAACCATGGTTCTTCTAAATTGTGACCGTGTTCACAACTATAGTTACACTGTAAACCTTTATATTGCGGTAGAATACTGACAAATGGCACTGATCCGGTCGCAATTAATTCTACAACATTGTTATTTCTAGCGAAGCCTATGTTCACGAATGTATCCCGAATTAGCTTTCCACCGTGAGATTTCCTTTCACACAATACATGGCCGGATGGATGAAATTTAGATATTTTGCTACGGTAAATGTTTGTATTGTCGAGATGTCATCGTGATAATATTTTTCACTTTATGCAACATTTCCGTTAATTCTATTGCGGAAACCTCTAAATAACTGCAATTTAAAACCATGATCCGGAGTATGTGGAAGTGTCAATGATGTAACTATATCAGTAACAAAACTCATTTCTAAAAGATTTTTACATTCATTACTTCTCTTTTCCCTTCCTGTTGGTGCTATACAAACATTTTACCACCTGAATCATGGTTGTTGAAGGAAGACAAAATCTTGGTTCAAACCTCAGTTAAATTTTCATTAATTCCTATTTAACAGGAACCATCCAACATTTTAGAGGTAGTCAAACTATGTTCTATGAACCACTATTCATATCACAAATTTGCATGATTACACTTTTGGTGACTCTGAAATGCTTTGTAAAGAGGGGCGCCAGGATTTTGACCTCTGTACAGCAGCAGGATTTGTGGACCCTCCTGACCTTTGCTTGTGTCTCTCTGCTCTGCCTCCCTGGAATTCATTATGTACTTTAGCATCATTGTTGAAAATCATGGTTAAACTTATCTACTGATATAAACACTTTTGAGACGGTTCGGAAGAACATACCAAAACAGCTTATGACATGTTCATAAGCCGTTTTCAATTTATTTTCATAAGCTTTTTAGGATAGCTTAGGAAAAAAACTTTTAATTATATGAAAATAGTTTGACTTTATTACTTTTAGTATAGAAATAGTTTAGAAATAAGTACTTATATGTTAGGTGAAAATAGCTTATAAATAAGTATTTATATGTTAAAAAAATTGTTCAAAATTTAGGATTATAAGTCATTTCATGTTCTTTGAAATTTATGACCAGGTGCCAATGCTTTGACAAGGAAAACAATAATTGAAATTGCATGTCATATTGGTATCAATATGAAATAAATCCACTAAGATTCAGCACTTATAGAACATGCGCCATGTGATGTGAGATTTGGTAGATAGATAAAAGTCTTTAATAGATTCACTACTTAGATTAATTAAAAAAACTTCTTACTATAATATTATTCATGGAAGGGTTGAAAAAAGAAAGAAAGAAAAGGACTATTGATATATTAGAATATGAGATATACCTGATATGTCTTTCCTTGGTCAGATTCTTCTCCTTTCTTTGTCTCACAACCTGAACCTTCCTTTTCTACCTTCACTGCATGTCCCTCTGTCTTCATACTCTTTGCATGCTTCTTTGCTTTCAATACCTTCATAACCTCTATAATCATAAACATAACACAAAAAAAATTAACAACATGAAGCAACAAAATAGCCAATGACCCTTTTCACAAAACTATCTAAACTATAAGAAATTCAATACGCAATTTCGATGGACTGGTTTGACTTCTGGAAGGAAAAAAAATAGTCAATACAAAGTTATTTCGATTAAGATTGCAGTTGCAGTTACGCTGTAAATCTTATATTAAAAATAAAATGTGGACAAATTATGAAGATTCTAAACTATTTATATTAAGACCGAAACTGTTGAAATTTGGCCTAACTCATTCTTGCAAAACCGAACTACCGTTGCAGACTACAATTTAGAACTATGCAAAGGAAGATACATACCTTGATTAGTGATGAGCCTATAAGCATGACCAAGATTAAGAGTTTCATTAGGCCTAAGCAACTTAACACGAGTAAACCTAACTGTCTTTTGTTCTTGATTCTGTTCTTGAGGTTGAGGAGGTAATGGCATAATCAAAGAAACATAGTGACCAGGATTGGTTTTCATAACCTCACTAGCAGTTACTGGCCAGTACAATCTATCTATCTTCCCACATGGATGTTGGATCACAAGAACTGCAGCATCAACAGCTTGACAATTTCCCATAGAAAAGAAAGATGAAGAAAATTGGAGAGAGGGAGATAAGGGAAGATGAATGAATGTGTGTGATGAGATGAGAGAAGATGGAGATGAAATGAAGTAAGCAAAAGTCTCTATCTATACAGCTCCTACTAGCACCCCACAAATATAGTAAAATCAGGTTCTAAAGAGAGGTGGTCTTTGTTTTTGTTCTCTAACAATAATTATAAGGCCTTGTCTTCACAACAACTTGATATCATTATATATGTACTTGGCAAGTCAATTTATGAAACTTAAGAATTGCATAGGGAAGGGTGTGAGTAAAATATTGTGAAGTTTCCTTAAAAAAAAAATATTGTGAAGTTTTTCAATTTAGTTTTTGCAACTCTTTGATTCTTTTCGATAAACAAAATGACTATAGTTATTAAAAACTTACATATAAATGGAGAAGTTGAAGTTCAAACTCCAATCTTTACGCAACTCTTTGATTCTCATTGAAGAGATACGATAATTTGACTAAAATTTGCTAACCATTTGAGTACGGTCAGTTAAATTTAGTAAGACTAATTTTAAAACTTGAACTAAACATCTTTTTCTATAGATAGATCAAATGATGAATGTCCTCGTGAACTTAACTCAATTGGTAAAGACAATGCATAATATATGCAAGATCCGGGGTTCAAACCTCGACCACAACAAAAAAAAGATCAGATGATGAATAATAATTGAAACTCACACAGAACTTGAATGGTCGGTGTGCAAACACCAACCACAACGTCTACCCTAATAATTTTTAGGAAAATGTTAACTTGTGCCCTTAAGGCACAAGATAAGGAACTCAATATAGTAAATTTTTGTTGGAATGTGTGTATTCAATTTAATTTTTGACTTTATAATAAATAGAATGCGCAAAATTTGAGGGAATATTTCTATTTTTGGGTTTCGGGGCACAAGTTAACATGACCTTAATTTTTATATTTTACCGATTAAGCACTGACTTGAAAAAAAAAACATTTTATTTTATTTAGTATAAAATTCTATAATTTTTTTTTATTTAGTAACATTTTCATTTATTGGGTCTATTTATGGTTATTATTAGGATTTTAATATTGGGCAGGCAGTGTTTGACACCACACCGGCCTCCTAGAAGTGGTGTAAGTGCCACGTGGAGAGATATGGGGTGTGATGACAATTGGACGGATGTGTTCGGAGGTGTCGTCGGGGTCAAGCATTGCATTTAATTGCATTAATATATTCATTTAAAGGTAAGACAAAATGAGTCTTACGTATGCTACTAGCTAAATAAAATAGTACTCCTAACATTGATGTAAAATGTTGACCAAAAAAAAAACATTGATCTAAAATGAAGAATGATATTTTGAGATAGTTTTTTTGAACAAACTTCTCTTGTACTCGTGTTTTTTACTTTCATTTTCTATTGTTTTTGTTTAAAAAAAGAGGTAAGTATGTTGTTCCTAAAGTTATTAAAAAGGAAATGCTAACATGCACTTTTAAAAAACATTTTAATAAATCAAATATAAAAATAGTTTATTGGAAACATTTAATCTTTAACTTTTAAATGAATTGAATGCACAATTTTTTAAAAAATATTTCTTTTTTTAGGTTTCTTAACATGTGCCATAAGGGCACAAGTTAACACTACCCTATTAAAAAATAGGTCAAATATCTCTTTGGTTCTTTAAATTTTACAAAAACACAGAATTTATCCTTTAAATTTTTTAAGTTTTAAATATTGTGAATTTAATCCACCGTTAACCTTTTTGAGATTTATTTGAAATGTACAAACTTAAAAAAGTCCAAATATATGCATTAAATTAACTTAAAGAATATGTTTAAAACTTAAAAAGCTTAAATAACTAACCCGATATTTTTCTCAAACATAAAGGATGAAAAGAGGTATTTGATAAAAAAAAATATTTTAAAATGATTGTACAAATATCACTCTTCTTTAAAATTATCATCATCTCCGATTTTTTGTTGTTAATCCTCAAGGAAAAATAAAAATAAAATATTGTTTTTTAAAAGATTATTTTTTAAACAATGATAAATTTTTTATTTTAAGGAAAAGATCGGGTGCAGTGGGGTTACCCGCTGCATAACCCTGATCATATAATAATATAAAGAAAAAGAGTACATAGAAAGAGGGGGGAACTAAAGCCAGCACCCTCAAGGAAAAACAAAATAAGAAAGCAAACAAAGAAAGACGACAAAAACACATCAAAGTACTAACGAGACGAGCGATTGGATACCTTGAACCCTTTGCCAGTTTCACTTTGTTGCTGTATTAACTTGTTATTCAATTTTCTTGGGACACTAATTGAAATTGCTCTTCATTTTGAGCCATGTTAGTCCATGATTCGCTCAAATACTTCCTAGCTTGTTGGGCTTTAGTAGGAACTAACCCTAAAACTTGCATTTCGTGAATAACATTTGCATTGAAGTTTGACAAGTTAGAGTTTGTCGCCACCATGGCTCTACCAAGAGGTTCCTGAGTTGAAGTCTGGGTGACACGGCCTCACAAAAGAAGAGAGTATGCTACTACTTCATTGGTGGAAGTCATGTAATTACAAGAAGTGGTATTATGAATATAGTTCAGATCAGTGATTGCATCACTCCAAGGACTAGCTATACACATATCCAAATATTGGTTGCCCTGATGAGCCTCCCTCTTTTTCACAAGTAGGACAGAATCATCAACCTGCAATGATTGCACATTATATGCTCCAACATAAATATTAGAAATCTCTTCCTCGTGGTTTAAGACATCTCTCACAAACACACAATCACAATCTCTTTAGACCTCGATATATCATTAATAAGAGAATCTATTTCTACAACAGTTTTACTATAACAAGTAACATTTTTTTGGAAAGTACCCGCATGAGGTGTGATCAATACATCTACCTTCTCAACAATTGAACCACCAGGTTTAACATGTTCCATTTTTGGAGGAATTTGATACTTGTAGTTCTTAAGAGAATGTCCAACAATCTCGCACGAGTTACAAAAAGGGGGAAGTTTCTCATACTCAAAATCCACATAAAAATCAAAATCCTTTCTTTGAACGAGGATTCTTTCACGCAAATTTGAAGTTAGATCAAGTTCAATTAGAACTCTGGAAAAATGACTGAAAGTCCTCTTCTTAGTTACCTCATCAAGACCTAAAGGAGTGTCTAGAGCCCCTACAATTTCAAACAATGTTTCTGGTTGCCAATATCTTGGGTCCTTAGTACAAAATGACGGAGAAATAGAAGCAGGTGTAAGTCATCGTATTCAAGCTGGGTGGTTGAAATGGAGAAAAGCCTCATGTGTTTTGTGCGATAAGAAAGTACCACTTAAGTTGAAAGGAAAGTTATATCGGACAGCAGTCAGACCGGCGTTGTTGTATGGTACAGAGTGTTGGGCGGTTAAGAGTCAACACGAGAATCAAGTAAGTGTAGCAGAGATGAGGATGTTGTGTTGGATGAATGGTAAGACTACACATGATAGGATTATGAATAACACCATTAGAGAGAGTGAGGGTAGCACCTATAGTAGAAAAGTTGGTAGAAAATAGACTTAGATGGTTTGGGCATGTAGAGAGAAGACCCATAGATGCCGTGGTAAGAAGAGTAGATCAAATGGAGGAGAGTCAAGTTAAAAGAGGTAGAGGAAGACCTAGGAAAACTATTAGAGCAACCATTAGAAAGGATTTAGATGTCAATGAGTTGGATCCAAATTTGGTGTATGATAGAACACTATGGTGTCATTTGATCCATGTAGCCGACCCCATTTAGTGGGATAAGGCTTGGTTGTTATTGTTGTTGTTGTTTTTGGTTGCCAATATTCTCGGGCAAGACCATGAAGGTGTATCCATGTTTGAGCAATGGACCACTGCACAATGTTAGGGTTAAAGTCAGTAGTCCAAGTGAAGGTACGAAGGAAGCCAAGTGTGAGATTCTAGGAGCCAATAGATCGAACTACACTAAGATCATCCAAGGATGCGAAAACAAACTCAAAGTAACCTTTACTTAATGAGTCCATGGACCATGGAGCATCAGTTTTCCAAAAATTTAAGATTTTGTCCTTCAAGTCTTGCATACGAACTGGAGAGGAACCCTTTGGGAGGGTGAATCTCTTGTAAAGCACATTTTGACAATTTCAGACACCTGCCAAATAACCATCATCAAATATTTTGATCGAGATTTGCTCACCTTTTAAACAAGGTTTAGGCAACTGCGAAGGAGGAATGTTGCGCGAGTTGGTTAAAGCTTGAGGAAAGGATTTGGATACCCTCAATTGAGGAGTGGCGGAAGCCATAAACACACAAAACCCAGTTCAAGCCAGAAAACAACCTAAATACTACCTCAACACAGCTACCCAAAAACAACGATGAGTAAAAACGACATGGAAACGGAAACCCACATTACAAAGCAAATCATATTGCGAACCTTAGAGAAACAAACCAGAAAACTTAGAATCCAAATCAAAGGAGATGAACTTGAATATCCAAGTCTCGAATCGAAGGAAGAAGAAACCACAATTTGAGATGAAGTATGATGGGTTCAGAACGTGAACCCAAACCGCTGATCTAAAGAGAGCAATTGATTTTGTCGACGCCAATGGAAGAAACGATCCCATCTTCTCTAGTTTGCTGCCACCGTTAAGGCTCCATGGCAAGCTATAGTGTTTTCCATAATAGTACTTATATTTAATATATATTATTAATTTTAATTATAACAACATAGATTGAATTTGATAAATTCATATAAACCCTCAAAATCTACAAAAAAAAAAACTAAAAATTCTCCATCGGTGTAATTTTTGAGTTCCCCACACTATATAGATTTTGTATTATAAAGAAAACTAAGCCTTGCAAAGCTCTCCCCTCCCATAACTCCCTATTCTTTTTACTTGCTCATTCCTTTTCAACAAAACTCTTCATTCTTTTCCAAACTTATAAACAAAACATAAGATAATAGGTCATGATAATTTGAAGTTCGATGTGAAGTTAAGTAAAATTTAGATAAGAAATCCATTAATCATTTGAGTTAAATCAATTGATTATTTCAACTCCAGGTATGGATAGATAAAAAAATCAAGTATTGAGGGCCTTATATATCTCTTACAATTGTCACGTGTAGAGTTTTAAGTAAAAATAGGAAATAATCGTTTTTGTCTTTAAAGAAATGATGAGTTGTAATCTGTATTTATCAAAATTAAAAAATACATTCATAAATATATCTTTTTGTTAGTAATTTTATCAATCAAATTGACTAAAAAATATAGAGTTGAAGATCAAATGAACTAACTAAAAACAAAATTAAAGACAAAATAACCAATAAAAGTTACATTTTTTTTTATATATAATTTTGATACATTAAAAAACTATTATAACAACGTTACATATACTTATAAAAATATCAAAACATAGCGGAGCTGCAATCTTTTTATTTTTTTTGCACAAGCCAAAATGGTATATGAAAGAATCTATGATCTAAACATGTCTCATTTGTTTTTTTAATGTATTAAGCACTTCAGAATTAAATTAAATTGTTTTGAAAACCAAGTTTGGGTCATTGCCCACACAACCATGTAAGTAGGTTTGTCATTGCCTCCAAGTTTGGGTCATTGCAAGTAGGATTGAGAATAGGTAAGGCTGGCCTATAGGGGCCTACGACCTGACCTGTTTTGGCCTGGTCTGTTTAGTTGATAGGCCTAGTGTTTTTAGAAAGTCTGTTTAGTTAAATAGGTCAGGCTTAGGCTTCCAGAAAAGCCTGTTAGTCCTAATAGGGCGGCCTATTAATACCTATTTATTAAAAAAAAATAAAATTATATTAAAATGATTGCATACATTAAAAATATAAACACTTTTTTCTCTATTTATTAGTCCCTTAATAGACTTTGTTGTTATAGGCTTTTAAGTAGGCTTTAATCTAGTTAAAATTTACTTGTAGTGAAATAGGCTTTTTAAGTACACTTTAAGGTCTGCTTAGCCTATTTTGTAGGCCAAATGACTATTTGATGACCTTAATGTAAAGTAGGCATGGAAGCAGGCTTTCAGGCCAATTCAGACTTTTAAACAGGTCAGGCCAGACCAAGAAAAATGGTCTATGATAGGCCATATATAGATCAGGCTTAGACTTGTAAATTTTTTCGTAGGTCAGGCTCAGGCCTATCAAGGCCTGACATGGCCTATTCCCATCCCTAATTGTAAGAATTATACTTCTCCACTACGTTCTCTTCAAATAAATCAGCACTCCCTCCTTCTTTGATTAAATATTACATTTAAATTATGTACATGTCTTAACAAAATAATTAATTAGTTTTATTTAGATGATAAAATTAACATTATTTAATAAAACCATCTAATTAATTATAATTTGTGAAATAGTTAAGTAAAATGAAATTCAATAAATAAGGATATATTAGTGAAAAAATAATAAATATTGCACTAATATTTTAAAATTTCAATTAATTTGAGACAGATAACATGTAAACACAACACGTTTTATGAGACAAATAATGGAATGCTAGATTAAGTTGTTTGATTCAAATGTTCAATGAGTTATTATTAACATTAAATCGATGGTAGTATTTGAATTGGATCTAAAACAACTTTTTAGGGATGATCTAAAACAATTTTTATAATCATATTTTACTTATATTTTAACAAAATTCTGAGTTATCAGGTCATTTTTCTTTAAAATTTGGAGAGTTAAAAAAAGCATAACATTCATTAATTTTGAAAAATATAGGGGGGAAAAGTCTAATAAAGGATTTTATGTCTTTTACAAGAGAGGTGAATATATCAGCTCGATGTTACAAGGTAAAATGATGTCCCATATCTTTTTTTGGTTAAGTAGTTTAGTAACTAAAATTTATGCATTTTATATGTGGATAAATAGAGTGTCTAGAATTCAAAACTCAATCCCTATATATATATTTTTTTTTTTTTTTTTTTTTTTTTAGGGAATCCCTATATATATTATATATTGTCCCAACAAATCAAACACATCGTGGTGAACAAATAATGAAAATGGCCTTTATATGTATATTTGTTAGATATCAAAATACTAGTAAGACTACAAAATTAGTGAACTATATAAAAGACGACTAAGTCATGAATTAGATTTTTATTAACCTTACACCGGCCCTAATATATCATTCAAATATACCTTAGCAAAGATGGCTACAATTTTATCAAATAAAATACAAGATTGTTAATAAAATAATTTTTCTAATCAAAGCGTGCGTTTGAATGTATAAGAATCTTTGGAGTGGACAATGGACAAGGACATGGCACCATCTTATCCGCAATACAGAAACCTGCATGTCTTGTTTGTTTGGTTGCCTAGAAAATGCATTATAAATTAAGTTAATATATAAAGAAATCAAGAAATTAGGCACTTCTAGTAATTAGAATTAGGATTTTGCTAATTAATTTTCACTTCTAGCTTTAAGGAACCTTTGATTCCTTGGTTGAAGTTTTGAAAGATTAGTGAGTTACTAGTGTCATGACATAAATGGCACCATTATCTTCCGTGGGAATATTATAAACAAGCAATGTCCACATTGCACAACTTCTTTTGAATGCTTCAATGTCCAATGCAATTTAAGTAGCTTTAAAGTGACCTATTATTCCATGGCAAATTATTGATAATGTTATTCATCAATATGATTAGTGATTTGTATTGTATATAATATAAAAAATATGTGTGCAACTATTGCTAGTGAAGTTTGTTTGGATGTTAAGCCCTTTAAGCTTTATCCACTTTAAGTACTTTTGAAAGTGGTTTGGACTAAATCATTGTTAACCATATTATAATTATCAATACTCAATAGTATTAGCTTTGATATTAAAGAAATATTTTCAGACGGCTGCATGAGTCATTATCAAAATGCAATTGGGAGCAAACTTTAACATCTTTAATTAATTAGTTTGGAGCTAATTACAAGCAAATACTTAGTTCACTCAAACTAATGATAGATTTTGAGAATCCTCATAGATTTATGGAGGAAAAGTATTGTGTTTATCTTCAAGTATATTGAGTAGTTTGACCACAAAGAATTGAAGGTTTTGCATAGTTATTTAAGAATGAAATATTAAGACAAACCAAAAAGTCAAATGTATCAAATATATTTCGTTCAAACATTTAGATACGTTTGATTTTTTTTGAGTATATTTTGCTTATATTTTATTCCGAAAGAAGTATTTTTCGATAATTTCTCTTGGTGCCGGGTCTCAAACAGAGTACCTATACTTAAAGTGTAGTTCATTTGTATAGTTTGGAACGCTGAAATATTATTATGGAAACACAATTCTCCTATAAAAATAGAATTTCCTCGTATGATCCGAGCCACTTGGTGATGAAAACACAAACTTAGGAATAAATAACTCTTGAAATCATATTTTGTAAAATGCTTTTATCTTTGTTTCACTTTGATTTGAAATTTAGATAAATTTCTTGTTTGGTAAAAACACTTTGCTTAATATCAACTTCAACTAATCAAAATGAGAAATGATATTTGTACAATCATTTTATTACAACTTTCTTTTTCATACTCACATTATGTTTTTATTCTCTCTCTTACTTTTTCTCTCTCTATTCTTTTTGACCAACAAGAAAAGAAAACAAGAAAGTTGTTTCAAAGATTATACCAAAATGGTTGTTAAAATATCACTACTCAATCAAAATACATGTGTGTAACCATGGCCTATGGGGTCATGTTTTAGAAGGGACCATTAAGTTGTCAGCTTCAATTCCTATCTCATCTTGGCAAAATAAAATAATGACAATTTGATATGACATAATCAATTTTCTATTTCTTGCTCAACAAATTGTCTCGTGAGCATAGCTCAGTTGGTATGACAATGCATTATTATATGCAGGGGTTGGGGTTCGAACCCCGGACACCCCACTTATTCACCTTATAAGGTGAATTCTAGCCACTAGACTACCTGACAAAAAAAAAATTGTCTATATCTTGGGGTGAACAATATTTTGCTATAAGTTAAGACAAAGAGAGGTAATATTTCTGAAAATCACTGACTCTTGTGAATCTGAAATTTCCTAAACTATGAGAGCCCCAAGATATGAAAATTTTCTTCTTTTGATTCACATGTGTAAAAAAATCTCTGTAGTATAATGTCAGTGTATGTAAGCCATGTGAGGGTGTTGGTTAATTTTGGCTGAAATATTAAATTGATTTTGGCTGAAATATTAAATGAAGAAGAAGACCATTTCTTTGTTCAAACATGACTCATATAGGGGACTACACTTAATTAGTATTTTAGTAAGATTCTTAACCCTTTGTGGCCATCAATAGGGCCTCCATTAATTCTAATTAATTATGGTTTTTAAAATTTTCTAATGTTAGACATGTTTTAAATATAGTAGTTGATAAAATACAATCTCAAATAATGTTACATATTTGCAACTTTGTGGGGTACCAAATTCATGTTTTGTATGGCTTTTGTACCTTATAAACATTCTCCTTTTTTTTTTTTTTTTCCTTCTTTAAAACCTCTTACCAAACATTGGACACATAAAGGCTCATATTGGTGGGGACTATTAGTTCTTTTGTTGCTTTGAAGGACATGAACTAATTAATATTGCTTTCTTCACATTCTTCCCCCCAATGATAAAAACAAAACGATTCAATCCAAAAAGTACATCTAAATTAATTTATAATACCCTAGAAAGAGTACTATGAATCTAAAAATCTGATATTCTTGGTAAAATTGGTAACTATTGGGAGGAAGGTGGAGGGAAAGCAATTGAAATGAGGTTTTGGATACAGGCACGTACCAAACAGTGTATGAATTTTACAGTTCCTTGTCTGATACATGTCTAGTACATTTTTTAAGAGAAACTACATGTATGTTAATGTCTTTAATTAACATAAGCTTTGGGGACCTACAAAGAATATGGTTGTGAATAATATGAGATATATATTGTACATAGAGTGTCTCCAAATCATGCTTAGCTTCTTTTTATTTTATTATTTTTTTATTGGTTCAAATTTTAAAAATGAGTAAGATACTATGATATGCTGTAAGGTTAAGTTCCTAAACATTGTTTATTCGTATGTTTGGATTAAGGTGGGTTTGATACAATGTGATTTAATTGAAACTATAAAGTGTAGCTTTTATTAAAGTCGTACTTATTATGTTAATCTTAGTGTCACCCCAAACACGTCATACATCTAACCCAAATTATTATGTATATATTAGCGGAGAAATTAACACCTCATTGGTCTGCGTTTATTGCTTCAGCTTGTTTCACATGGCGACAACTCTTACTCGCCTGGCGAAGTTGCTTGAATTTACAACTAATTGAACCAACCGCCTTATCTCACCTGGAAAATACAAAGCTCGTCGACGAAATGACATGCTCGCGAGACCATTGTTTATGAGCATAGTAGAGGTATCTGAATTCCAAGTATCATCATGAGAACAAGAGATTGAAGAAGATTCAATGGTTTCCTATATGTATAGTTTCAAATTTTTATGTTGTTTATTTTTTCAATGAATATGAATAGCTAAATTTCTTAGATAACATTTATTTTTTATTTGCTTTTTTATCATCATATCATATCATCATTATCATTATTATAACAAAAGAGCACGTGGTTAGGCTGTTCGGGTATGACCTAAATGTCTAGTACCTATAGTATGTACAAAATGGAGATGGGAATGGGGGGGGATAGAATTCAAGGCTATAATAGGACAGTTTAATGGTCCATAACCTGTATCACATCTCCATGATATTTGCAAATCTAGTGGAAAAACCAAAAGAAGACAATCAATTTCAGCGCCAACAATGGAGATTTTATGTTTTAAAGTTTGGAGACTTTGTGGATTGGAGCTAGAACCAAATGACTCATATTTATTTTGTCATGGTACAGGGGTCAAACTTTGGGTTAACAGCTCGAGAGAAACTTTCAAACGAGTCTTGTTATCGTGAATAGGTTTTTTTTAGAATAACGTCATCAACGCATGTGATCTTGTAAAAATAAAAGGAAGGTTTAAAAATTATGAAATTTTGGTGGACATGTCTCTTGTAAAATTCGAACAAATAATCATATCAATAAAACTTAGATGTATGGAGTAAATGAAGTAGTGATCAATGAATAAAGTAGCATCAAGAAGCAACAACAACAACAAAATAAACCTAGATCTAAGTGCGAAGTAACATCACAAGCATATTCAAAGCATCAAAGATAAGAAAGAAGAGAATTGTTTACACAATTCCGTCCAAACCCCACTTTAGGGGAGAGAGAAGCTCTCAAATCCACTATGATAAGAATGATACAAATAAGTTACAAGAATAACTTAAAAGCTCACAAAAAACAAACCTTAATTTCTATCCATTTTTCAAGTCACTCACACTCACAATGAATTCATGAAGAAAACACTAAAGGAAGTTATTTGATCCTTCCTTTAATGAGATCTCACAACCTAAGGTGTTTATAAATGTCTTCCAACCCAAGAAAAAATTCTCACCAAAGACACTCAAACCTAAAGTTCTCTCCTTTGATTTTCCCAAGTTTCTCTTCCTTTAATGAATCCTTATATATTGCACATGACCCGAGAAAATTGTACCACGATTTGCACCCATTGTACCAGGATTTCACGTTAATAACAATACTATCGTTATCCTCAAATCGTGTCACGATGTCTTCCCTTCGTGTCGCAATATTTTACGAGACTTCCTAAGTTGCACAAGCATGAAATCATGCCACAATAGCCAAACTTCAAACCACGATTTCACAGATTCTCCAATACCAATTTTGAGCCAAATTTCAATAATGTCGGTTTTTGCAAGAACGAATAAATTCATCACAAATATGAACAACGACTTTTGGTTTGTTCTAAGCCAAATCATTTAAGTTCAATGATTTTTTTGGTTCTTCAACAAAATCAATTCAGTTATATGATAGGACTTTACAATCTCTTTAGATGGGAAGAAACGAAGAATCAAT
>Ga0315913_1004046_pt1 | contig 17694 bp, 10 predicted proteins | sample MpolsnodulesMG_FD_207736 | JGI IMG/M metagenome (GOLD analysis project Ga0315913, IMG submission 207736) | Medicago polymorpha root nodule microbial communities from Los Angeles, California, United States - small nodules | ecosystem: Host-associated > Plants > Roots > Nodule | place: USA... | reverse complement strand
GCGACTCAGAACATCGTCTTCTTTAGTTCTGCAAACACTTAACTATTATTTAGATTGTTTTCTTTAGTAATATCTTCACGTTGATTCTTGGATGTGTCTATATCATGTGCACTCCATGAAGTAGCACAGCACTCGTTCAGCTTTATGTTATTATTCTTGGTGGTGCCACTGTTGAGGCAATAGTTTGATTTGCATTTCATTGGATTTGCTGTGTACACTAAACTGAATCATTGGTTTTCATTTGGCTTATTTATTTTAATTTTGAAGTACTGTGGAATTGTTTTCAGGCTGGGAGTAGATCGATTGATTTAGAGCTGACAACATTATCAAGTGCCAATCATATCGAAATGACTCCGAGCGATGCAGGCTTTCAGGACAGATACATTGTTCAAGAAATAATCAAAGAAATGGCTAAAAATAGACCCATTGATGCCAAAGGGAAGAAAGCATTTAAAGGTAATAAACTTGCTGTCTTTGTTTTCAACCAATACCTTAGTGCTTCCGCCTTGGTTTGTATGACAAATGTTAGTAACTTAGGACTACAAGCATCCACCTTACCTTTTTTTTTTTTTATCCTTTTAGTTTACCTCAGTTTTTCAAGCTAATGTTTGATGTTGTTATCTTTCAGTACTAGTGCTTAATGATGTGGACAAACTCTCTAGAGAAGCTCAACATTCTCTCCGCAGAACGATGGAGAAATACAGTGCTTATTGCAGATTAATTTTATGTTGCAATAGTTCTTCAAGAGTCACAGAAGCCATCCGCTCCCGTTGTCTTAATGTACGAATAAATGCACCAAGTGAAGACCAGGTAAAGAAATTTTAAATCTGGCAGAGTAACCTTGGTTGGAAAAAAAGGAATTTTCTTTGCTTTAGGGTGCGTTTGATTTGCTAAAAAATGAAGGACAAGACAGAACAACTCCAGTTGTCCAGTGTTTGATTTGTAAAACTGTTTCAGGTACAAGACAAACTGGAGATAAGGAACAGGACAAAAACTCATATTTTTGTCCCTCGCCAAACCACAGCACAACTTTTTGTCCCATGTACAAGTTGTCTAAAATACCAAAATAGCATTTCATCTCCCAAAAATCTTATAAAACAAAAAATTATTCAATGCCATAAAAATTTGTCATGTGCTGTCCTGTCTTGTATTGTGCTGTTCTATCTTATACTGTTATGTCCAGTACTTACTGTTTTGCAAACCAAACACACCTTAGTATTTTGTAAGCGTTGGTATGATAGTTTTCTCTGGCAGGGTTGTTATTAGTAAGCAGTATCATTGTTTTCCTCATTATTATTTTTCTTGTTAGTTATTTCCAGTAGCTGAATGATGTTCTACTAGGTGGATTGTTGGTTTTGCAAGATGATAGTAGGTTAGGTCCTTGCATAAGTTTTAACTTTTTTTTTTTTGCTGGCCGCTATTCCTTGTTAAGACTTGTGAAATGCTGGTTAAGAAACTGAGCAAGAAGTTTCAGTTTTAGACCAATTTCGTCAATTGTGGATCACAGAAAATAGTGGTGTTCAAATTCCGTTATGCTATATCGCTATAGCACTGCTATTTGACAACATTGATTGGCATATTGACAACACTGTTTTAGATTGTATAATGCTTTTGTAGATTTAATGGAAGAGAGCTATATCACTTTCTGGGATTCGGTCAAGTTCTTTGCCAATAGATATATTTTTTATTGAAATCATATGCCAAGAAATATATATGCGTAATTACTGTTTATGTTTTCTTTATAAACATTGTGATTAGGCCATGTACATCCTTGAAAACTAAAAAAAAAGCTTTGCTCCACTCTCTATAAGGGTTGTGTCAAAGCATTCAAAGGGTTCTGAACTTGTTATTCGCCATAGAATACCATGTCAATGGACACTATTTTATTTATTTCATATACTGATATTGTTTAGCATATCCAATCTATAAATTGAATGTTCATCTTTACTAAATCTTTGGAGATCTATGTGGCAGATTGTTGAAGTTTTACAGTTCATTGGTAAGAAAGAAGGGCTACAACTTCCTTCTGGTTTTGCTGCTCGTATAGCAGAGAAATCAAATCGAAATTTGAGGAGGGCCATATTATCATTCGAGACTTGCCGTGTCCAACAGTAAGCTTATCTCAGATCTTCATTTACTTTTCAAAGATTTGTTTTATGGATAACTATTAACAGCTATCTCTTTTGCATGTTGTAACATGTGTTACTTGAAGGTATCCTTTCACTGACAAACAAACAATTCCTCCAATGGACTGGGAGGAATATATTTCAGAAATTGCATCTGACATAATGAAAGAACAGAGCCCAAAAAGGTTTGCAGTTTGCATACAAGTCTCTGATTTTTCATTATAAACAAAATTTTGTACTGAACTTTGAAGTTGATCAGTTTTATGAATCGCCTACCCGATTATGCTGTCAACTATCTTTTAGTTTTAGTTACTTACATGCAATGCATCTTTCATTTCCCGTGCATATATTTTAGGTTGTTTCAAGTTCGAGGAAAGTTGTATGAGCTTCTAATCAATTGCATTCCTCCAGGGATCATTTTGAAGGTAAATGTGTTGATTTACGATGTCTCGGTAAGATATTTTGATCTTTATACTTGACTTTGACATTGTTTTTGTTTGTTCAGAGGCTACTTTACGAGCTATTGAGGAAACTGGATGCAGAACTAAAGCATGAAGTCTGCCATTGGGCAGCATATTATGTAAGTGCGTTATTGATATGATATTTCATTTCAGAAGCTGGAATATATATGATTATGTCTTCTGCATGAACTCAGGGCCTACTATATTTGTTTTACAATATTTGTAAACTCAAACAATTCTTTTGCAGTTCTTCTGTTCGCTTTTAGTGTATAAGGATTCGTGTAATATTCTTTTCTTTTTATATATGCACCCCCTCCCCCCACCATTACCACGCACTCTTCATTACCAAGAGTATGAAGTAGCTGATTCTTTTTTTCCCCTCATTGAGCCAGGAACATAGGATGCGCCTTGGACAGAAGGCCATTTTTCACATTGAAGGTACTTTGAATTTGTCCTGAATGTGTGCAATAATAGAATTTTTTGCAAATATTTATGAGCTTGTGTGCTGTCTGTTTATTTTGTATAAACCCATGGGGAATTCTTAATACTCGCCATGGTGATTGATAGGGACTTGGGTATTATGGGACCCTGTCTAAGTCCCACACTGAGTAGTATGATATGCTCGGTGTAGTATCTAAGTTGTTTGGTTCTTCCTCCTTGATATCTAGTTTTTAACGGAGGGTTCCCAAATTCTTGGATCATATGACGGACTCATCAGTCTGAGTGCTGTCAAGGTGCAGTTTGGGTATGCCTTGCATCCTAAGTAACATGTTCGAAAGCTGCATCCTTTGAGATGTGAGATTTTGTTGGGTTGGCTTCGATGCTAGTTTAGTGATGTTTTTGCTTTCTTCAAACACATGCAGTCTGCATCGAACACTACCCAAAACACACTAAATCAGTTAATATCAACAGGTTTATACAAAGTAAATAAGGGATATAGCAATGACCAATAGTGTGGCACGGTTGGCAAATGAGTAGGTTCCTTAAACACGTGGTCCAAGATCGATTTGAAGCTCGTGTATAAAGAACATTTGTTGTTAAAGATTAATTCTTTAAATAGGTCTTGGTACCTCGAGGGATTTGTCTCTGCTCTCAACTGGGGAATACACGATATTCACCCAAAATATAGATTAAAGTTTATACAAAGTCGATATTGATTGAGATATAAGGTAGTATAGGTCTATGCGATTATCTAATTGCATGCTGACCATTTTGTTTCTACTCTACATTGACAGCATTTGTGGCCAAGTTCATGAGCATCTACAAATCCTTCCTCATTGCAACATTTGGCTGAAGAATGATTGTTTTCCTTTCTATGCTACATTTTAATTGTATTAATTACTGGATATTTCACTCATTCTCTGGTTAAGGTTTATTGTTCTTATATGCACACTGTAATTATCATGACTCAAGATTATGATGTTTTGGTTTGTAGAGGTGTTAACATATGCGTCAGTAAGTTGTTTGTATGCTTCAAATTATGTTTGATTTTCCTACCTCCCCATCCCTACCCAAGTTTTCCATTTGAAGGGAATTGGTTTTCAGAAAAAAAAATTGTGTAATTCTTGATTTGTTTTTTACAAATGTTTAATTCTTGATTAAAGCATTAGAGGAATGTTATTTGAACAACTATTTGATTGACAACTTATGGGACCACCATAATTTACATAGAAAAAGTGGATATTTGCATAAAAATCAAAGCAACAGAGAGATAAAGTAAAAAATAATGCGAGTATGAGAGAGAAATTTGTTACAAAAGTTATTATAAAATAAATGTTCAAATATCATTTCGCAAAGCAATGTTGGATGAAGAAATTTGGTTGTCTTAAAAAGAAGTGTAAAGTTGTGTTTCATATAAATGTTTTCTAAATTTGAAAAGAATACTATTGAAGAACAAAGGTTATACTGACGTAAAATTTGAAACACTTGTAGAATTGATTATGTTTATAGCTAGAATTTATAACTTTTGACTTCTGCAGTTGATTTTAACATTGAATTTATTGTTCAATTTTTTTTCTATTTCATTTTTAAGGTGTTGTGAGAAAAAGATGTTTATTTATGCATTTAAAAAGGTTAAGAAAGATAGTCTCTCGGTCTCAAAATAAGTGATCTCATTTGATTATGTGCACTATTTATATAACATGTTTTTATCATGTTTTTCTATTATTATATAAAGATAAATAATAACATATAAAATGTTGGATTTGTCTTGATAAATATTTTTTTTTAAGGAATCTTGATAAATATTTTCAAAATATCAAATTTTATAATTTTGTTAATGTATAAGCCGCCTCCCACATTCTATCAGCTTTTCTTCGTAAGGGATGGTTTATGGTCATTCTTTTGACCTGAAATCACCCAACAACACTGTTTCTTTATCGATTTTTACTTAATAGGTGGTTATCGACATATGTTTGCTTTTTTTTTGTTGTGGGTTATAAGTTTTCATAATTTAGTAGGATCTTGTGCTTGTTCATCACTGTTGTGTTTCTTCATTGTTTGTTGGTGTTTCCATCTTAGTGCGGTGTTTGTTGTTTCACTTTGACATATCACCTTCAACTCATTACAACGATGAAGACTTGAGCGTCAATGTTACAGATACGGAAACACGAATATTTAAATTACTTTTATTTTATCAAAATATGTAAGCATTATCATGTTGTTGTTGTATGTTATTGACGTAGATGTTGCAAGCTTGTTTGGAGATTTAGTTTTTAAGGATCTTGATTTTTTAATGATCTATGTATTTATCCAATTTAAATGAATATTTTTTTTTAGTCAATTTCTTTTTGTTTAAAGATAAAAATAAAATATGAAACAGTCAGCTAAATCATTTATTTTGACAAGAAAGTAAAGCATAAATCTATAAAAAAATATAAAAGATAAATGTCTAAAAAAACAATATTTAGCGAAAAATAATAATAATAAAACCTAATCCTAATATTTAAGGATCCAAAAACACAATCTCTCTGTCTGTCATCAAAAGTCAAAAGTCAAAACTCCGATGGCTGAAGAAGAAGACTCACCACAATTCCTAGAGGTTACATGCAGAACCTCCGGCAAGACACTACGGTTTGCTCCGGGAACCGATGCGGGGTTTGCGGTGGCTCTGATAAACCGGAAACTCAAAGGAACGGTTCCATTGGCAACACATATAGAAGCTGTAAAAGATGGAAAAGAAGAAGAAGAGATAATCGCTTTTGGACCAAACGCAATTCTTTCCAATTTTGGTCATAATTGGAAGCTTCAAACTGTTCTTTCTTCTGGTATGTCAATTTCTACCTCATCCAATTTTCCATTATCACAATCTTCTAGAATTTTAATGGTTTATTGTTTTAATTTTATCTATTTGTATGTATAGCCACTAAATTGAATTAAATGTATTTGTTAGTTAGCGCTAGATAAAAACCGTCCACGTGACCTTAGCTCAGTTGGTAAGGAGAGTTGATCAGATGGAGTTTATTGTTAAATGTATTTGTTAATTTTATCTTCTGAAATTTGGTTCTTTATCAATTTCTACCTCATCCAAGTGTGGAATGGTATTTTCAATCGCATTGATAAGAACCGTCCACGTGAGCTTAGCTTAGTTGGTAAGGAGAGTTGATCAGATGGAGTATAGTTAGTTAGATTACAAGAGGTATAGGAAGACCTAGATAAACTATAAAAGAAACTATCAGAAAAGATTTAAAGATTAATGAGTTGGATCTAACTATGGTTTATGATAGAACATTATGACGTAATTTGATCCATGTAGACGACCTCACTTAGTGGGATAAGGGTTGTTTGTTGTTGTTGTTGATAAATTAGGTAAGAAAAGAAAAAAATCATTCACATGCTAAAATTAGGACCATCACAAGCAAGTTTATTTTCAGCTGTTCAGCAAGGCAGAGGCATTCTCAATTCTTGAGAGAGATATGACTTAGAAATCATGGAATGAATGAGTATAGAACTTAGATGCAACAAGCGAATTTTCGTATCCTAACATCGTACCTCCAATTACAACAAATTGTCGTCGTTGTAGACACACTTCAACCATTAGTGTTTTTGCAAAAGTCCAACTTGATCCTATGATCAGTAAGTATTTGCAGCTAGGATAGTATACTTAAAAATGATTCAGCTACAAAATTGTCTACACATACCATGATTTGCCACAATGTTGATTCTATGGTCATTTTCACAAACAACTTAACAACACCCTTTGTCCATACTAATGTTAAATTTGGTGGTTTCGGTGGAGGTTGGAAAAAAACTAGATCCAGTGAAGGGATGACATCCTCAAGTGGTTATTGATAAGTGATCCTTTAGCCTGTATGATTTTCAACTTCTAATGTCACTATAGTCCTGTCTAACAATGGTTGTTTTGGTGGAGGGCTCACGACCAGTAACGACGTAAAAAAAGATACTGAGATGGGTTTATTTTCATTGGACTCACTATGGGAAGAGGAATGAGAAGATAAATCCAATTTGAAAGAGGAGCCACGTGAACAGGGTCTAATGAGAGAGTTGACAGCATGCGTGACAGGGCTGTGGGGGAAGCTTATTGCAGGGAGGAGGAGAGAACGGTAAACGGTGGAGAAGATATTTGCGTTACAAGGAGGATGTGGTTCCAACGTCGCAGAGATATGGCGATTTCGGTGTTTCTGTTCACACGAAGGGGAGAGAAGGTCGAACGGGTGAGAACGTCGCAAGGAGAGGAGATAATGAGCACTGATAGGGTTGTCGTGGTACTAAGTGAGGAAAGAGAGAAGAAACGGGTTTAAATGGGTCTTTTTCACCAAACCCGACCCATTTTCAACAAGGCCCGACAAAATGGCCAGCCCAACACGAAAAACCTAGTGATCCTGATTGAAACTCTCGACCTTGACCACAAAAAGTAATTCCGGCGATCTTCCCTTGATCGCTGCATGAATCCATGAGGGGTGACCCATCACTCAATCTTAACTACACTACCAATAAGGGGATTGGAATGGAATTATACACCACAAACCCTACTAGTGTGAAAACCCTAGATGAGTGACGCAAGAGGTTGTATGTTATTTAGTTCGCAACCATTTGGTAAATTAAAAAATCAATGAATAATATGATTTTTGCTATGAGCCAAATAATTGACTCAAATCTAACACAAGGGTTTTACTTTTGTATTTCAATTAGTTGTGTGTTAAACCCACTGGTATATTTAACTAATAAATTGGACAAAAAAATCATTGATTTGTTTTTAAAAATATAGTTTTGCTGTTATATTTCGATGAACGTTTCTTTCTTTAAATCTTTTGAGTACATACATTTAAGCATAGTTTCACAATTTAAATAAAAAACAGCTAAAAAATTTTCCATGAAAACAATGATCTATGACTTGTTTGACCATTGTTAACAGCCATTTACAAATAATTGAGAAATGTTTCATTATTGTTTGCAGAAGAGCAGAGAAAAGGAATAACAAAGCAGACACCAAGACATGTAAGTTTATTTTCATATTTAACTAAAAACATAACTTTGTACCCTTTTGCATGAAAATCACTTCTAGTGTTTCTTTGTAGAAATTATTATTTTTCATTTTATATTGTTTTAACTTAGAAATGATTAACTAAACCTTTATTTGTTTACTTTCTTTCTCCAGGTTTCAGGTGGTAAAAGCAGAGAACCTAACCAAATAAGCTCAGCATATATTATTAAAATAATACTTGCTTTTATTTTGATTTTTGTACTAGGTGCAATTTTTACTTTGTTTCTTGATAATCTTCCTGAGTTGATAGTGTTTGTTAAATCAATGATATAATACTTTTATTTATTTGATTGTAACTTATGATTTGAATAAATGGCTTAAATTGTATAGCCTTTTGTTTTTTAATGGAATATAACTCAATGTTGTGCACACATTGGCTCAGTAACTTTATCCTAAAGAAAAAGAAACATTGCAGATGTGCTTCATTTCCCTTCTCCTACATTTAATCCAGTTCCTTTAGCAGATGTTTGCCACGTGGCAATTAAATATTTTAATGGCTCAGATTAAAACTTTGTTGGTCAACTTGTTTTTTAATCAAAAACCTTTCAGTTTTGGATGACCGTAAAAACACCGTCGATGCCTGCCATTGTAGCACCTCGTTGATGCCTGCCATTGTAGCACCTCGTTGATGCCAAGTCTTTCACTGTGCTCTGCCGCAATATATCCTACTGCTCCGTCGCCAAGGGCCGTGGGATTGTTACATGTTCTCTGAAGTGCAGCAAGATATTTATTTATCAACCTATTTTCCTAACAAAATATGTAAAGAGAATGAACGAAAAACAATTCCATGACAAGCATGTAGTGCAATATGAGGGCAAAGAAGAGAGTACTGAATTATAAAGAACAACCCACCAAGGGGCAAGTTTTTTTTGGGTAAAAAACGTGTATTTTTTTAATTTAAAAAATAAGTTAACTTTCAAAGTTTAAATCTAAGACATTAAAATCTTTACTTACCACATGTTACTACAATAATAATCATAATAAGTCATATTTTGTATTTTCGTAAATGTTATCTGTTAATGAAGTGATTTATTACTTTTATAAGATAAAATATACGCCTAACATATTAGATGTTAATAGGCCATGGTTGAAATTCCGTCAAAAATCTTTCATGAAATACCATTGTATTTTGAACTGACGGTAAATTTTTACTCGACGTGTAAAATTCATATGAACTCAGAATTCGAAAAGATACTAAAATGTATTTGAACCATATTTCAATTAAAATCAAATAATGAATGTGTGTGTTAAAGGCAAGATAGTATATATTTGTACTACACTTGATTTGGTTTTCGATGATATAGAGCAAATGATTATAAATATTGATCTTGATATACATCAACATTGGCTTGAGGCAGATTTTTATTTAGGTGGTCAACATTTGTAGATAGTTTAGTATTGAGCAACCTTGATGCTAAGTTTAGCATTAATCAACCTGCACGAGTGGCTGCTTTTGCTATTTCTTTTCGCTATTAGTTGAAGATTATAATTTGAAATAGCGATGTTGTGTCATTCTTGCTTTGCTTTTTCCCTATTCTATATTATGATTTTTTCCAAATTTGCTAGGAAACATGCATCAAATCATAAAGCAGCCATAAGTTGTTATTACTGCTATTGTTGTTGCTTTGCTACTGCTACTCTGAATGGGAGTCATAACATAAAGTTTTTTCAATCAAATTTTGGGTCATTTTCTTCATTGTAAAAGGATGAATGAAAGAGCCAAATGTAGCCGAGTTTATATTAGCACTAGCTGGTGTAAGCAAAAAAATAAAATGGTTATGGCATGTGCTACTTCAGCAGGCTCTACCACACTAGCTTTAGTTGTTGTTAATCAAATTGGTGGTGGCTAAGTCATTTGCATTGTCGCAAACCATGAAGATCTAAGGGCCTAATTCAATTTCATGGTTGGAAAAGATCAAATTTCTGCTGCGGTGGTTGTGAAATTGTGTTGTGTTTGCAGATTTTTGTATTATGCATATTTGATTATGCCTTATTCTCGGGAGATTTTGGTTTGCATCTGTAGCAGTGCACCTGTTATGCCTATTTTGTATATCTATTGCGCTGCAGGAAAGAAGAAATATCAGTTTGCCACTACATCAGCCGGAGGAGTTGCGAGCTTGAATGCACAACTGTTATGATGGCCTGATTGTGACACGAGCAGTGGAAGTTTTTAGCAGTGTTTAGTTTTCTCTTGTCTAGCATAGTCTGGGGAATCTCATGTGGATGCACATGATGGTTTGTGGTTGGTTTTAATGATTTTGCGGTGTTGTGTTGTGAGGTATGATGAGCTTTTTATCAAGTTTTGGAGAAATAAGTGGTGCGGGGTTGTGTTAAGCCACTATGAAAATCACTATGAAAGCTGCAGCTGGCGTTCTCTTAGTAAATTGAGAAGGACCGTCGAAACTAGGTGATGTACAAGAGTATTTGCTGTTGTCTTTTTTCTTATGGTTTTTACCTCTGGTGTGCAAAGTTTTCCCGCTGACTATATTTCAGTGGTTTGGCTATTTTAGAGCTCTGATTAGTCGAGTGGGGGCCTTGGTGTCAAATCTCATTGCTTGAAGCAATAGGTAGTTCATTGCATTGGGTGTTTTGCAAGATCATTAGAGACTTATAGCATTAGATTGTTTTGTTTTTTGGTGTATCTCTTCCGGGATGTATTGATCTCTTTTGTATGATTTTTACATGTTCCTTGGTCATTGTTGTTAGATGTGTGACGCTATTTAATAAAACTCTTCTAATTATCGACCAAAAAAAAATAGAAGATATTAAAAAAAAACAACTTCAAAAGGTAGGAAGTAAAATGTTCCATCTTTTTGTATGTTTTTATCATAATTGATTATTTGTATTTTCTTTAAAAAAAAATTATTTAGTGGTTTATTAAGTTAATTTTAGATGTTAGTTTTTGATTTTTATAATATTAGTTTTTATGTTTCATGTAATATATTTCAACACATTTTCAGAAATTATATATCTACAAGATGAGAATACACTTGAGAAATACTTTTGCAGCCTAAACATTTCTAAACAAAGTTTTCATTGAAATATTGGGGGACTAGATGACATCATTTTGCAAGAATGATGTCAATGAGGGTGATGTTTTCATGTTTATTGCTCAAAATCACCCAAGGGGAACTTCATGTCGAAACTCTCCAATTGACTTGATTGGATATTTTTCATCAGTTGTTTTTGGATCATGTTCAGGTTAATACACATATTGCTGATTGATGCTCTCTTGCTTATTGTTATTCTATGGACTTTGTGTGCTTTGATAAACCTTTATGTTTTGTTGTAAAACGTGGTGTGTTGTTGTTTCTCACTTCCTGTACTTTTTGTTAATCTAGATATGTGAAAACTAACGGTGGCATTTTTTATGCCGGGACATGTGCATTTGATAAACACATTAAAATTGTACCACTTTATATTAATTAACCAATGTCAATCCTACCTGTAAAACCCATTAAAATGGATTAAAACTACGTCCTAAAAAAAAATATATAGGGACCAAAATATGTTACTTTTTTTATGAGAACTAAAAACAAAACTGACTATGCTTTTTAGGGATCAAATATTTATTTAATTCAAAAAAATGAATATGTTCTAGAAGAAAATTTACCGTTGGATTACACGTTTGAAATAGAGAATTGATGTAAGAATATTCTGTAGAAATTTTTTAAGTTTTAGTGTTCTACGCTTTGTATCTGTGTGGTGTACACATCATTCAGTATGTGACATGTCGTCAGCTATGACACATGTAATATTAATTTGTAATCATGTGTCATGTAGAATCTGAACGACGTGTAGTTAAATGTCGACCGTTTTCCACTTCCACCCGTGGCACGACACTAGTTTGTCTACAATCGACAACAAGATTTGTGTGTTTCATTTCCTTAACATATCTTTGTGGTTGTTCTAGAGTGTTACGAATGATTTACACATTTTTAATTTGCTTTTGAATTAAGTTATGTTTATCTCATTTGCTTTCTAGGATATGTGCTCTAAATGATTGTGTAATGAGGTTTGAAACCCCTTCAATGCAATATGTGTTTAATTTTTATTGATGATAGCTTTATGAACACAATATAAACTAGATATTTTTTTTCAAAACAGTGGTCTTTTAACAACAAAAGTATATTATATTGATAGTGGGCCAAATTTAAAATGACACTATACCCACAATCTAGGATTAAGTACAAAGAATACTAGATCCTCCAGAAAAGTTTTTAAAAAAAAGAAGGATAAAACATTTCTTAAAGATAGGATCTAAAAAATTGGAAACCTATTTGTAGTACAAACATGAGCCACCTTTTTTCTTGTACACTAACCACCCCAAACCCAAATGTACACATTTAATTGAATCAACGAACTCGTCAATCACATTCAAATGTATCTTTTTGTTTGTACACTAACCACCTCAAATGTACACATTTCGTTGACAAGTTTAATTAAATCAAAGAACACATTTAATTGAATGTCAACCATAATAACTTTCAAAAAGGAGATATAGTCATTCTTTGTTCTCAATATTATCCACAAAATTGCATGACATACCGTCAATAGCCCGTTCAAACCTTCCTTTGGCGAAATTGGGAAGAAAAAAAAAATCCATCAAGACATAAAGATCTTCCAAAACCATTGGGGAAATACCAAACCAACTAAAAAGTTTATACCATGCATGAAGTATAAATTTGTTTCAAACCCATGAACATTGGCGGAGCCAGTAATTTTATCGAGCTTGGAAAAAAATTTGACCGCAAATTCACATGTGACATAATATATAAATAGTCATAAATTAAAATAAAATCCATCAAGACATAAAGATCTTTCAAAACCATTGGGGAAATAGGAAACCAACTAAAATGTTTATACCATGAAGTATAAATTTGGATCAAACTCCCACCTATCGAATAATTTAGCTCCAATTGGAAGTCGAGCTTGGAGCAATCTCCATGAATAATCAATGACTTTTGACGATGCAAGGCAGTAGGGAGAATAGAACCATACAAGTATCTATAAGTTGAGCTAACGGTAAACATACATCCATTGAGATGATGGCACCTCCATTTATCATTGATTTTTCAATTATATTTAGCTTAAATATGTCATTTGTTCTTGCAATTATACCACTTCTTTGGTTTCTTGTGCTTTCAAGTTGTTTTGGTTTGGTTCCAATATCTAATCTTTCTAAAAAAAATTAATTTAGGTCTATGCTATAAGTCTAAACATTAAAAAATAATTAACGAAGTGCCACATAGCCCAGATAGAATAAGTGATAGAGGGACTATCCTTGTAACCTAAATGATTAATTCCTTAGGTATTGTTTGGTTCTAAGGAAAGAGAGTGGATGAAAAGTAGCAAGGAAAGAAAGTTTATCAAAAATTGTGCTTCCATTGTTTGGATGCTCTGTCAGTAAGGAAGAAAGTATCATCATTTAGCGGGTCTCACATTAAAAAATTTCTCCCAACAAAGCGAAGAAAGTGTGAGATGAGCTTCCAATATGGTGAAATGACAACATAACCCTCAGTTTTTGAAGTATTTTTCTTCATTACCATATGTCCATTTTTATCATAAATTTGATAAAAAAATAATTTGCTTCTCACGTCATGTACTTAAGGCATGTTCTAAATTTAATTACTTTAATATTTATTATGTATGTGTGTGTATTAAATATATATATATATATATATCAATGTAGGGATATTTATGTCATTTAATAAAAAATATCTATCTTTCCTTCAACTTTCTTTCCAATACCAAACAACTAAATAATCATCTCTCTTTCCATTCACTTTCTACTCACTTTCACTCCTTCAACAATCTTTCCTTTCACTTTCTTTGATCATCTAAACATACCCTTAGTAAAAGTAATAGAGGAAAATGGAGGGGAAGACTTGGAAAAAAAGGAATGAGCAAGTGAAAGAAATAGAGAAAACTATGATGATAGTATTTTCCTTTGTACTTGAGGACTGTCCTTATTTGCTTTTTTATGATTCTTAATATGATTATAATTCAAAAAACTATGATGATAGTATTTTCCTCTTTTTGTCTTCTTTCTAAGATGATAGTATTTTATAGGGACAAAACAAAAAAAAGATTTATCTGATTTTTTTTCTGCAAGAGATGATAGTATCTAACTCAATCTTCTTTCTTAAAAAAAAAAAAAAAAAACTCAATCTTCTTACGTGCTTATTGGCTCGTCAACATTGATTCTTCAAGAAACTGAAATTCTAAGATCCACTTTAGATGGAAATTCTAAGAAACTGAATTTAATTTACTGACGAGTCATTATGGACAAAAGAATGAAAGAAAACATTAAAGCTTTAGGTAAGGAAAATGAGATCTAGACATTTAGATACTAGCTAGTAAAATGAGAGAAAATGACCAACCAAGCCTTAATCAAAGGAGAAAAATGACCACCAAAACCCTCAAAAGGAGCCTAATTACATATATAAGAACCAAGAAAATTCCTCTCTTCCTCTATAAATACTTCCTCATTGTTTTCAATTTTTATGTTAGAGACTTAGAAAATTTTAGAGAGAAATATGTGGTGAGTTTTCTTGCTCTCCTTTCCAAGAACTTCAATTTCTTCTATCCATCGTATTTCTTGTTAATGCTACTTCTTGTTGTCTTTTTTTTTTGTGTGTGTGTGTTAAGTTTAAGCTCTATGTTTCCTAAGAAAAAAAGTTGGTTGTCCTTATTTTGTCTTGGTCGTGAGCTCATTCAAGAATGGTTGACAAAGATTTTAGTACAAAACAAAGTTAAATACGAAAATAGATTTGAATACTGTCATACACTTCTCGGATATTCTTTGTTAAAGATAATATATTGTCGGGCAAAGGCCGATTTAACGACCACACCTTGGATTACTTATCTCTTAATTCACACACCGTCTTGGATTACCATCGTGTTGATTGCACTTAAATCATTATACGGAGGATGGTTTGATCACTTGAATGGATTATTACAAGCAATTGAAATGATTCATTTCTAAGAATTAATTCAATTGGCCAATCCTTCAGTCGTGGAATGGTTAGGTCTGCAATAAGTGTGACTGTAAAAATGAAAAATACCATGTCGAATCCGACTTTAAGGGAGATGCATGCCGCTTTGCAGAGCGAAATGACGCGCTTGCAAGACATAATCAACTATCTAATCACTTAATAGGGGGACAATATCAATGGACTATATTTTGAGATATTATTTTTTTAGATGAAAATTTAATTAGACTTTTAGTTTGTTAACATATACATTGAGTGTGATATTTCATTACATTCATTGATGTTTAACTTGCCCAATATGTTTGGTTAAGGTTAATATATATACTAGTTTAAAATCAATTTAATCGCATTCAAATTTACTAAAACCGCAGTGAAGTTAAGGTTAATTTGTGTTTAACCTAGGATAGTATTTGTGTTGACATACTTAAGGAGAAAAATATCCTAAAAAAATGTCAAGGATGTGAAACTAATTTGTACTTAACCCATGAAACTAATATGAGAAATGCTAGCAACACACATTCTAACACACATTTATCAACACACTCTCTTTGATTGGTTAATATTCACATGGGACCCACCAAATGTATATGGGACTCACATGATTTGGTAGGGCCCATGTGAATTTTAACCAATCAAAAGGAGTGTGTTGAAAAGTGTGTGTTAAAATGTGTGTTGCTAACATTCCTCATATTATAATCGCTTCATAATAAGTCGTATTTTGTATTGTCTTATTTTTTTTTATTAGTGAGGTGATTTAATACTTTTATAAGATAAGCTTATATTTTGAACATACACTACTAAAAAAACAAAAATTAGTGAGGGATATTTAGTGAAGGAAAACGTGAAATCCCTCTCTAATTCCGTCACTAAATTTTGCGACCAAGGAATTTGTGAGGAATTTCATTATTTCCGTCACTAATTTCCCTCGCTAATTTTGCTTTTTCTAGTAGTGATATTAGATATTATTAGGTCATCGTTGAAATTCCGTCGAAAGTGACTTTAATTTTTTTTTTTTGTCAAGTAGCCTAGTGGCTAGAGAAATTCACCTTAAAGATGAATAAGTGGTGTGTCCGGAGTTCGAACTCCGGTCCATGCACATATTGTGCATTATCCCTTACCAAATGAGCTAAGCTCATGGGGACACTGACTTTAAAATTTTACTCAACAAATAAAATTCATATGAACTCAAAATTAGAATAAGTTTTTAATTTTCTATGGAGAAAATTTTGTGCGAATCAAGGTTTTTCAACTCGAGAGTTTAAGTCAACTCGTTTTGCCTAGGTAAACTCGACTCGAGAACTTGTACGAGTTTACCTAAAATTAAAATTAAATAAAATTTAGTATTTGCATAACATATGTAAACTAATATAATATTGTAAATAGTCCAATAGTGTAAAATATGACTAAATTATAAAGGTTTTCAACCACCATAATAAAACGTTATGTTCAACTAAACATCAAAATACAAAATAAACTTGCAAAATCATAAGTCTCTTGAGTCTTAACCATCCAAAAAGGTAAGTTTCACAAGTTCCTAAAGTTGTTAATAAAACTATAAAAAAAAAAAAAATTAGATTTACATTCCGATTTTACTCGAGTTTACCCGAGTTTAACTGAGTTAACTAGAGTCAAACTTGTCAAACATAACGATTTTGCAAGAAATCGAGTTTACCTCCAAGTTGACACGATTTTGGTACCTAAAAACGTAAACTCGGCAAGTTAACCCTCGATTTATGGAACATTGGTGCGGATATTTTCCCCCGGCACATATTTTATTCGATATAATAATAATCCGTAAGTTGAAGGAAGTTTATCAGTAGAATATTTGCCTTTAACCGGTCAAATTACATTGTTAAATGGTGTTGAGTCATTATGAACAGAAGAAGGAAAGGAAATATAAAAAATTTATGTAAGGAAAATGAGATGTGGTTATTTAGATACTAACTTGGAAATAAGAGAAAATGACCCACAAAGCCCTAATCAAGGGGGAAAATGACCAAGCAACTCCTCACAAAGGGTCTAATTACATGAGAACCAAGAGACTTCTTCTCGTCCTCTGTAAATACTTCGTCATTCCTCCCATTTTTTATGATAGACACTTTGTAAATTTTAGAGAGAAATTTATGGTGAACTCTCTCCCTCCCTCCCTCCCCCTCTCTCTCCCTCCCTCCCTCTCTCTCCCCCCTCTCCCTTGGCCAAGTTGATATATGTGTGGGTGAATAAATTCAATTTCTTCTATCCATATTATCTCTTTCATTTTACTTTTAGTTGTCTTCTTTTTTTTGTTAAGTTTAAGTTCTATATTTAAGGTTTTTATTTAAGCTTATTAATTTATTTTATTTTTTAGTTCTATATTTATTGTTGAAACAAAGGGTGTTTCTCAAAATCACCTCTTAAGTTTTGATAATAACAAGGTATTAAAAATCATCAATTGGATATGCTAAACAATTTGTACAAGTGTACAAGATCCATAATCAAAGTACTATTCATAAAGATTCTGATTGAACAAGTTCAAGAGCAAAGGAATTTTATTTGAAGCTTAGAAGCGTCTGGAAGAATGCGTCTGAAGAAATGCGTCTGAAGAAGTGCATCTGAAGAAACGGGTCTGA
>Ga0315913_1004041_pt1 | contig 17701 bp, 11 predicted proteins | sample MpolsnodulesMG_FD_207736 | JGI IMG/M metagenome (GOLD analysis project Ga0315913, IMG submission 207736) | Medicago polymorpha root nodule microbial communities from Los Angeles, California, United States - small nodules | ecosystem: Host-associated > Plants > Roots > Nodule | place: USA... | reverse complement strand
TCCAAAACTTTATAACCCATGACCATCAATATTTCCTGAGGCTAATTTGGTTCGTTAGTTTTTTTGATTAAATTTGGTTCATCAAATTAAATACAAAGAAAAAGGATAATTGATGAAGGACAATAAAAGAAAATAATAGGTTGTAATAATTAAAATATAAAATTTAATGGAGGATTGATTTTGGTTAACTCAAAAGTTAGGAATTGTAGCTTCAACCAGAATTGCTTTTGTAGAAGAGAATCGCTTTTGTAAAGCTGAACCAAACATGTGACAAATTGGTTTTTTTCAATTATGAGGTTGTAGAAGTGATTCTGGATTAGGAAAAAGTTGAACCAAACAAGCACTTAATTGTTGTAGAGAAATACTTCCATGAAAGCACACTAAACACGTCATATTTGAACACACCCAACCAAAAGATTACAACACATTATGGATTTTCTAGATGTGGCGACCTACATTCTCTAGACTCTTTTTTGTTTACATGAGAGAAAAAACAAAAAAGAGAACAAAAACAAAAACTAAGTCCTAGACTCTCTAAAGCAATTGTACATTCAACTATAACTTAGTTTTACATAAGCTATCTTATGCTTTTACACAATCCCCATTTTATTACATTGTATAAATTTCATCAATGTTATTAACTAGTATAGACACTCATCTCAAGCATAGTCTATTTCTTGCTAGAAGCGTCAAAGGCAGACTGATTTTTTTATTAATCATAATCAAAGGGTTTGTATAATTAGCTCTCATCTTTGCAAGGGTATTCACAAAAGCATTATCTTCATGAATAATATGTTTTAAAACAAAATTTCAATCATTCTTCATGCAATCTTTGATAATCTCCACCATATTAACACTCTCTAGACTCTACTTCTTCAAAAAGAAAATAATCTCTAGGCTCTAATTCCGATGAACCTAAAAAAAACATTGCTTGCTTTTAAGACCAAAGGGAGTATTGTACCATGTGTTTTTTCTTTTCCGATATAAGTTATGTTCTAATGTGTACTTTTGAACGCATCAAAACTAACTTTGAATATACATATTTGGACAATGCATGAAATCAAATAACGTATGGATGTACACTCCCAACGTGTATTTGAACATTTTTTTTTTGGGCAGGGTATTTGAACATTTAATATTACGTGTCTGGATGTGTACATCTAACATGTTGCATAATTTAATCTTATGTTGTTTTTTTGTTTGTATTGTTTGCATTTGCACACAGAGAGGTAAGGATTGCATGAATAAAAGGTGTAGGATGAGCTTGTTGCACCGCATGCAGAGATACCACCACCACCTATTGCATCATTCCAGTGGTCGATGATACGTTGTTGTTAGGATCGTTCAACGATGACATGGTAACCTAGATAGATTGGATTTTTGGGATTGGTGACTTTCTAATATTTCAAAGAAACTGCAAGATCATGCTAAAAAAATCCATGTTCGTTTGTTGGGTCAGTCGACAAAACTTAAAATCGTCCGAGATTTTACGATTATGAATTCCATTGAGTATTTTATTCATTTTGTTAATTTGTACTCCCTCCGTCTCACAATTATTGTCTCTTTAACATTTTTTCTTTTTCTCAAAATAATTGTCACTTTACAATATCAATGCAGTATTTATTATTATTTTTTCCCACTATTATACCCTTCTTTATTGAATTTCATCCAACTTAACTACTCCATTAACTACAATTAATAAGGTGTTTTAGTAAATGCTACTAATTTTACCATTGAAATCAACACAATTAATCAATTTTTTAATAATCGTGCACAAATCTTAAACAACTAATATTGCGAGATGGAGGGAGTATCTAATTTACTAACAAAGTAGTCCTTGAATGATATCATCATAAACAAATTTAGTCCTTGAATCATATAACTAGACCACATTCTGAAGCCACATTTCAAATTGTAACTGAGCCAAAATATCGATCATGCTAATATGAGTGACCATCACTTTTTCTACCTTATGTCGTTTGAATATTATAATTAGAACTGTAGTGGACGCACGAGAAACTCAAGGTGGCTAAAAAAATTTTAAAAGTAACTATCATGAGCTTAAAAGTATATTAATATAAAGAATTATCTAGTATTGTGTGGCATTTTCGTATGACTTTTTCTTTTGGTCTTTTTCTTTTGATAATTCTTTTAGGGTGTGTTTGGGATGAAAGAGAAGTTGTGAAGAGAGAAATAGGTGAGAGAGAGTGAGAAAAGAGAAGTATGTGAGAAATAGAGTAGATTTGAGGGGTTGTTTGGTATAAGAAAAAGAGAAAAGAAATAGAGAAGAGAGAAATATTGTTTATTTTGAAAAATACTATAATGCCTCTGCATTATATAACATTTCCAACCAAATTAATTTAACTCTTTTAATTCAACTACTTATTTTAATTGAACAGAATTTATATATTTTCTTATAAAAGAAATAACAAAAAATATACAATATTTTTTCAGAAGAAAAAAAAGTAGTAACGTACATTTGCAAAATAGCAAAGTACCGGTATTTAGCGTAAAAGATTCTATAAAATATTAATACATATACAACAAAAAAAAGTAACGAATACCAAAAAATAGCTTACCCTTGATAAAAAAAAACCTGTCCTGTGTTCACTTCGAGATTATATAAAACGGTGGAAAAAAATGCATAAGAGACAAAACAAAAAAACTTCATAAGAGACACAAAATTCTTTAAAAAAAAAGACTCAAATTTAATTGAATTGAACCAGGTGTATAATAGGAATACACAAAAATGTCACTAATCTCCTTCATTTTCTTCTCAACTTTGGAGAGAAAGGATTTTGTGTGGGGTCCACATATTTTTAGTCTCTCTTATTTCTCTTCACTACTAAATAAGATAACTTCACTGTCTCTCTTCTCTTCAATTTCTCTCTTCCTTCACTCTCTCTTCTCTATTTCTTTCTACCAAACATAGTGTTAAGGAACCTTTTGATCATGATTTTTGCTCTTCTCTCAGCAAGTTTAGCTCTCACCCCAGCCAAACTGACCAAAATACTCGTGCGTTAGTTAATTAACGCAAGTATAAAAAAAATGTGACTTAATTTTTACACATGCATGACTTAACTCACGCTGAAATTAACACCTGCGTGAGTTATGGTTTCAAAATTTCAAAAGTGGATAATAAGTGTATAAAAGTGGATAAAGCATATGTTACCCAAAAAGAGAATAAGGACCAGCTCCAACATGTTTCATTTCAATGCAGATCTTTACACTTCTTTCACCAAGCTTTACATAATCAAACAATTTGTAGGCTTTTATCAATCCAAGTAATTCTCGATTGAGTTCTAATAGAGCTTTCTCACAACACTCAACAATATATGCACTCAATGGCAATGATACAATATATGCATATTAGTTGGGGATATTGTATAAAAGGTTGACAGTATGAAAACACTTAACCGCTTTTGAAACCAGCGTGAGTTAACTCGCACAGCATGACTTAAGTCACGCATGTGCAAAAACTAAATCATGTTTTTTTACACTTGCGTTAGTTAACTAACGCAGGGATATTTTGGTCAGTTTGGCTGGGTGGGAGCGAAACTTGTTGGGTGAAGAGCATAAATCTTTGATCATTTCGACAGCTAACAAATTGAGAAGATGTATTGCTGTGCAGTAATTTGTAGGATTTGGTCAAGTATTTGGCTGCAGAGTTACTTGGGTGCATGTACATTATTTTGAAATCTATTGACAACGCATTTTGTGAGCTTTTGTAAACTTTCATTCTAATTCTATATATTAACAATGTACATGCACCCAAATAAATGAATTATAATGTTGTCATTCTAAATTTTTTATTCATCTTGTATACCATATATCAATGTAATAACATCTCAAGAAATTATACACTTAAGCCCACGAATGAACTTTCTGTATATTATTAGATTAAGATCTCACTTTCTAGTTTCTACACTCAAAGGATGATTGTCCAAGCTTAACTCTGATCCAGAAAAATGTGTATAAGTAGTTTCAAAGAACTGTTAGCAATTGTTAACACTGATGTATTTGACGTTGATCTCTTGGCAGCAGTGCTTAACTGAACCTTTTATGTCGTTTTCGAGTTGTTGCAGACGCATCAACTTGACTATTGAATTTGATTTGAAGCTTATCATCAACACAACCCCACCTCAGCTACTTTATTTTTATTTGCTAATTATTCTTGCTCAATAATGGTATTACCACAGGCTTTTCTAATCATTTGTTTTTAGCAATATAATTAAATCACTGCTTATAATTTAGGAGTAGTTGAGTAATTGAAGCTTTTTTCAAATAAAAAAAAAATGTTATGAACATCAACTGATGCTACTCTATGTGCAAAAGCTTATGAAGGTTGAGAATGAGATTGTAGCAGACAATTGGCATTAAATTAAACATGACAAGCTAAAACTAGATTTAGCTATCAGGTTAATGATTCGTTCACAAATCGCTTTGCACAAAAGTTGAATTAGCTTAATCAAGAGGCAAGCACATTCATTATAATTGCATACCTCAATCTAGATTCAAATTTAGACCATCTCAAAATTATGAACAATGAATGTCTCTGACTATACGCATGCATATCCTTTCACAAAGCTACACGTTAATGTCACGTGCTTATCCCAAATAACAAGAGCATTTGCCTTATTGAGCTAACTCATGCTCTAAAGACATATGGTAAAGAGTCTAAAAGTAGAAATTTTACTTTGAAAAAAATAATATTCTAAGCAAATGTTAAGAAACTCTAAAAATATTCTTCTTAAAAGTTGTGAATTCAATTTTACAAAAGTCAAAATATTGTTTTTCAAGATAATATTCTTGCTCTTGGATTCCCGGTACAAGTTAGCAAAACTCATAACATATAATACGTAAGAAAAACAACAGCTTAAAAAAATATATATTTTGATGTTGTATGCATTGACATTGTAAAACAATGTTAACATTTGTGTAAAAATATTGTACACTATCGGTGCATACGAGTATTTGGTTGGCGTCTAACAAGAATTTCATGCATTTCGAAGCCACTCCAACGTGAAAAAACAGAAGCTAAGAATAGTAGCTTCTCTCCAACGTGAAAAAAATATATATATGTATATAGTAGCTTCTCTCCAGACGTGTGAATGGTGCAATTGTACCGCATAAACAAAGATACTATTAAACTCATTTAAAATGTAGCTCTATAAAGGATTAAATCTTCACTGGACCACATTTCGAATTGTAAACGGGCCAAAATATCAGCCATGCCAACATGGATGACCATTACTTTTCCCACCCTATGAATTTCTCGCGCGCCTATTTGGATTCTATAATCCGAACCGCAAGAAACTCAGGGTGGGTAAAAAAGCAGTCAACATGAATACATCATATTTGGGCTGTCAGACAATTACGTTCAGAACTAGATCATTCATCCAGGGCCACCACCATTGTGCTTGTGGCCCTAAAACTAAAATCAAACTTTCACCTCTGTAAAGATGATAACAGAGCAAAACTCTCACCGTAGTACTTGTGGTTATGAATTATTAGTTTAGAGATTCATTAAGCTGCCAACTTTTGGGTTTTAAAAGCATACAACGAAGTGACCACCAATAGTTACCCCAAAATTATAAAAACCAAGCACATAAAAGAAGAATCATGTCCTCAGAGATGGACGAGTATAGAGCTTCCTTTCATGTCTTTAGGTTCAGAAGCAATTTTTAAACATTTACCAAGAACTAGAAAGTGACCAAGTCTGAACAAGCTAATTTCTTGAGATCGAATGTGCATTCTACCCTTACTACTTACCACCCCTTAATGCAAGCACCAAGTGAAGCACAGAACCACCCTCAATGTTGTACTCTTTAGCTGTTTTGTCATCAGCAAGCTGCTTACCAGCATAGATGAGCCTGCAGCAAGTGACAGCAGGTGTAAGATTCTACTGTTTCCAAGAGAATTAAGAAAATAAATCCTTAATTTTCCATGCACAATGCTTTGTTTAGTGAAGAAAGCAAAACATATTTCTAAAACTGCAAGTGCAAACTAAATTAACATGAGATTAAAGCGTCAGAATCAAAATTCAGTTTTGTTTTTGAATATCGACAAATTAAGCATTGTTCAATAGATCTACCAATAAATATGCAATCCAACTCGATGATAACTGTATAAGATATATCAATGACAAGTAGAAAATTATGCACTACTATGATAGAAACCGGTTCAGATTGAGTGTACAAACATATAGAAAGTTATGTAAATCCCTAGATATTCGAGAGATAAAAGACTCCCTGGTCCCAGTTCTATTAGACCCAAAATGACTACCTCTCATTCTCAACGCCCTCTTCTTAATCATAGGCAACACATGTATTTCTTATTACTATTTTTTTGAATGGCAAATGTTAGTATGTTTATTGTTGTTAGTTTTTTTCTCCTTGCCAGGACTTGAATCCTGGACCTCCAATTCCTTAACCCTTAGCTCAAACCAGTTGAGCTACCCACCCCCCATGTATTTCTTCTTACTATTAATCAATAGGCAACACATGTATTTCTTCTTAGTGTGTCAAGAACAATTTGAAAATTAAAAAAAAAAAAAGTGATTTTTTTTAGGGCTCAGTTGGTTGCTAAAGGCTTCGATAAAACGTATGGGATTTGTTTATTTTAAACCTTGCACTCTAGTTGCAAAACTAAATACAATTGGAGTCATTTTATCTCTTGCCACTAATCTAGATAAACCATTACAATAGCTGGAGGAGTTATTTGTGTGCCATTGCTGATTTGTTCCAACAGCAGAGCAAGTTGGACATGACGAATATCTAATTTCACAGGAATTAGTTTAGGAGACATAGTTATGAATCAAATCAATTGACACGTGTTTATGAAAAATTTATATCTGTGTTTTTGTTTTCTTATTTCTGTAATGATTATGTAGGACATTTGTGTTTCCTGGTAATCAAATCTGCATAAATACTACTCTAAACCTAGAAACTAGTTCAGATTTAGTTTTAAAATGTACAAAAATTTGTTAGAGCAAATTCTGGCCACATGACTCCCTCTTTTTATCATAGACAACACACCTTTCTTCTAACTATCCCAGCCTAACTAAATAAATAAATCTCTTATCTTAACTAATAGACCTATCATATTACCACTTACTAGTAACTTGCTAATTAAAAATTCAAATGGTGCATGAGTTAATGACTTAATCATGAATATTTATAACTTAAAAACACTCTAAACATTCTTTAGATTATTTGCAATGAATTATGAGCATGAGGGAGAGAGTTGCAAACCTCTGCTGCACAGGTGGAATTCCCTCTTTTTCTTCAACACGTTCCTTGATACGATCAATAGTATCAGTAGGCTCAATGTCAATTTCAATTTCTTTACCAGTTAAAGTCTTGACTTTAATCATGGTTCCTCCCCTAAGCCTGAGGACCAAGTGAAGTGTTGATTCCTTTTGTATGTTGTAATCGGCAAGAGTACGGCCATCTTCGAGTTGCTTACCGGCAAAAATCAACCTCTGCTGGTCAGGAGGGATACCTTCCTTGTCCTAAAACAACAACCACCAGTTAGAATCACAAAAATCAATTCCATCGTATACCAAAACTAGTATTGATCAAACACACACCCATAATAATCAATTGAATTTTAAAACCTAGCAGACACGGAAATCGATAGAACCCTAACAAAACCCTAATTAAGTAATTAGAAAGAAGAAAAGAAAGGGGATAAACTAACCTGGATCTTGGCCTTGACGTTGTCGATAGTGTCGCTGCTCTCAACCTCGAGGGTGATGGTCTTTCCGGTCAAAGTCTTCACGAAGATCTGCATCTTCTTCTTCTTCTTCTTCTTCTTCTCCGAGAGAGTTCTTTCGTCTTGATTCTGATTCTGATTCTGATTCTGTGAGAGCGAGAGCGATAGTGTGTGTGTTTAGTTTGAGTGATGCGGGAGTAGGGTACCTGGGTATTTCAATTCAAGCAACTAGCACTCTCACAAATTATAAGGGAAAAAAACAAATAATACTTTTTGATCTATTTAATATATTGTTCCAAAAATAATCTTATACAGTATTTTTTAAGGGGGTGTTTGTTTCGCAGTTTTAAAAATTGATCGAGGAAATCACTTTTCCAAGGAAAGAAATCTACTCACAGTTTTGGTTTCGACTTTTCTTTTCAAAAATACCCTTAATCTTAAATACAAATAATTAATTATAAAATAACATGTGGATTAGTAATCCATGTCACTAATCATCCTCGTTAACCCTCTTTACCTCCGTTAAATTAATGTTAAAGGACATACTATTTCCAATGTCGGAATCTATCATCCACGACATGTTTTCAGTAATGGTCAATTATATGTAGCTTTATCAAGAGGAGTTTCTCAAAATTCAACAAAAGTTCTCATTAAAGAAGGGAAAATAGAAGGAGAAGATGAAGACTTTACGAAAAATGTAGTTTTTAAAGATATTTTTTTATCGCAATCATAACAATGTTTCTTTTACATAACATGTCATTTAAACATTTATGTTATGATGTTACTAATTTCTATTAAAATAAACAATAAAAGATCGTTATTTTATCTTTATTTTATATGCAAACAAACTAAAATATGTTGATTTCATAAATAATTGTTATATGCCTGACAATATTTTGTTTATAAATCAATATATCAATAATTTCCATTAATTTTTTAAAATTTAAAAAGTTTAATCAAAATTATACAAACAAACATAATAAAATAATCACATGTGTTAGCGCAGTAGAAAGAGCGGACATCGTCTCTGTCTTTCCGCTAGTAACTTATAATTTTTTTGAGAGTGTTTGATAACATAGTTAGTTCTCAAAAGTATTTTATTTTAAATTCCAAAAAATAGTTATATGTTATATTCAAGATGCATTTCAAAAAAATAGATATTATGCATCACCAAAATACCAATGTGACTAACTAATTATTGTTTCATTTGGTCTTATAATAAGATCTTAGGGAGTGCAAACAACTCTACATAGTTGCGATCCAAAATTTTGAAACCCAAACTATTTTTTAATATGTATGGTGCATGATAAAAGCGATTATATACCAATAACCCGCTTAAAATTTCAATTCAATGGAGACGACCTACTGGTAGAGCTTGGCCTTGGCATTCTACTTGACATGGGTTGAATTTCCAGGAGCCTCAGTAACTTAGTTTATATACGTTACAAAACAAATTAACAATAAAACATCATGGACAAAATTATAAATTAACCTTATGTTGTTTTTTGTTTGTCAGCTCAAGATAAGTGATGATTGCATGGATGTGTACATTGAGCAAGGACAAGGTGTCGGTCATGGGAGTCGTGGTAGGTTTGCTATTGCATTTTCACACAAAGAGGTAGATAGTTTACAAGGTAAGCGATGATTGCATGAATAAGAGGTGTATGATGAGCTCGTTGCACCACATGCAGAGATACCACCACCAATTGTTGCATCATTCTGGGAACTGGATTTTCCGCTGTAACTGCTTCACGCAGTTACACGTAGTAGTTAATCTCAGTCGTAGAAAAGTAATATAACGGTTTAGATTTGTTTGACCAGTTTTTACACAATTTAATTCCAGCCACCGATTAGAGATTAGACGGTTGAGATTAATTGCTGCGTGTAACAATTACGCAAGAAATTCAGGTCCATCATTCTGAGGGTCAATGATATCTTGGCTTTTTATATGTTTGGAATTGGTAACTTTTTGAAAAGTTTTTCGAAAAATGTGCGAATGAAGACAAAACATGTTGAAAAGATTCGTGTTGATTAGTATAGTCATTCTGTAAAACTTAAAATTATATAGGATGTTACAATTATGAATTACATTGAGCAATTTATTCATTTTGTTAATTTGTATCTAAATTTACTAACAAAGTAGTCCTTGAATTGTATCATTATTAGCAAATGTTCTCCTATTAAACTAGTCCTTACAAGTTATCAGAAGGATTAGGTTGTCCTATGTCATTTAAAATCAAATTTTTCTTTTGGTGCTTATTCACAAATTTTAGAGAAATATATAAATACCTAATCTACAATTTTAAAGGGCAAAAATGGTAATTCACCAAAAAAGAGAAGTTTAGACCAAATCTAACTTGGTTGGTGAATGAAGGTTTAGAGTAGGAAGATTGATTTTTTTACATTCATTGTGTCTTAGTAACACAAGTAAATGACCAAAAAATCCAACGACAGTTAACTGCAAGCGTATTTTTTTAGTTATAAGCCAGCGGTAGTTAACTACCGCTGATGATATTTTAATCTTTTACTGGTGTTTGTAGGAAAAACAATTGTCTTAGAGTAGTCGCTAGTCCAACTCAACCGCTGGCTGGCTACAATGTAAGGTGGTGTCTGGTCTTATCGCATGTACAATGGGGACACACACTTGCCAATCATGAATTCAAACGTAACATAAATTTAGTTTGACCCTTTTATTTGTCCCTATAGTATATAATGTATGATCACCAACATATATCTCAAATAATCTCATCACTCAATTACAAAATCATAAAATTAAATGGGTAATTGCCTAAGACACCAATCATCTATGGAGGAGGCTGGTTCATTTGTAGCACAAGCAATGGTAATGAGAAAACATCAACCGAAGTGAAGATAAAGATCACAAAAAAGCAATTAGAGGAGTTGATAGGGAATATGGAGGTGAAGGAATTAGGGATAGAACATATTTTGTCTCATTTGGTGAAACATAGTCACCAATATCACTCTTTTCATCGTCCTTGGAGACCTGCTCTTTATAGCATTCCAGAGATATAGCATAGTATAAGATACTTAGATTAATGTATCTTTTTACTGCACTAATCTGAAGCTGTTAGAGAATTTAACCTTAATTCCATTTGCAAGCTCTTAGATTAGATTAATGTAACTACAAAAAGAATATAAAATGTGTACTCTTTTTGTGCGTTTATCTTAATCTTCGGTTATTTATTTACTTTTCCTTTTACAAAATATTACCATCTCCTCCTCTTCATGTCCCATTGCTGAATGTTTGAATTTTGAAATGTCTACTTTTCCCATAATTTAAGGGGTGTATGGTGGGCTACACAATTTGATATGTATTTTATACTAAAGTTACCGAAAAAGGTCCTGAACATATGGTTCATCCTTGAACTAGCGAATATTTTTTTTTTACAATGGATGACAAAGCTGTGAATGGTATAGCATGATATAGCTTTGAAGTAAAACATGAAAGAATGGTGATTTATAAGGTCAAAGAGCAACCATGATTTGGCAATTTTGAAATGAGTTGCATTATTATGTATGTCTACAATGTTGAAAAAAACTTGGTTTGGAAATGGGAATTCGGATGAAGTTAGTGGTAGTAGTTGTTGTTTTCTTTTGAATGTACTAAGAACACAATTTCTAACAAACATTCTAACATATTCTCTTCTATTGATTCAAATTCGCATGAGCCTCGTCAAATTTCTATGCAATCCACATAATTTGATACGATTCATGAATTTCAATCCATAGAAGAAAGGACTAAAGAACGTATTCAAATGTGTGTTGTACAAAGTATCTTCCCACTATTATTCTTTTCTAAATGAAAGGGAAGTAGCACCTAACTAGGACCATATACATTTTTAGGCCGAGGTTTCAACATCGTAGGAAACTAAATAAACTCAAGATTGGTTTTGGTGTCCTTAAATAAACTAAAACTTGATAAAAAGCCTTGAGTAGGTATGGATAATTTATATTTCTACTGAGAAAACGTTCCAAAATTACGTGGATATAACTAAACCACTCCTTTCCCTAAAAAAAGAAAAGAAAAACTAAACCACTCCTTAGTCAGATCTACAATAGCATCACAAATTTATGTAATGAAAAAATGCTATCACCTCCTTGAGGAATAGTTAAATAACACACTAATTCTATTGTTAACTCACCATTTGTATTTGTTGAAGTAACATCCCAATATGATTATGCTAGTAAATGACTAATGTATGAATGGTTGACATGAAATATCAACATCTTATAATTGTTCATATTATACAATAAGGATGTTAAAAACATGTTGTAGACTTGTAGTATTTGTCTCCTTGTATAGTAAAAAAAAAGTATTGTCTCATTTTAACTGTTTGCAATAATAAACAAGGAATCTGTTCAAATGAATTCAATTATAATTACCAGCAAAGTGTTAACAATAACGTGCTTTGACTAAATATGGCTAAAAAAAAATGTGCATTGACTATATAATAAAAATTTCAACACAAGTGAAACTGAGAAAATCAAGAAACTTCAAAGAACCAACAGTATGAATATAAACCAACAAGAATATGATGATAATCCGGTAGTAAAGGAAATTTTCTAATTGTCTATTGATTGAGATTTGAGACCAAGGAAAGGAACTTTGATTACAATTACAACACAATTTGCCACAACAATTCCAAGGCATGCAGATAATTCACTTTATATGTTTAATAAAAAAATGACACTCATCCTCATTCAAATCAACTGAGATTACACATGCAAGTTATTGCCTCACAGTGTATCATTTATATTCTTGAAAGTTTACATGACCAGTTGCTTGAGCGTGCTCTGCTGCCTCCTGAATTCATAGAAAAATTTGTACTCAAGTCAGAATAATAAGAATTACAGGTAAGTAGCACATACAATATAACGAGAGAACGCCAATTTAATTCTGAAATAGGAATGTGGCCGAAGAATTTTCTGTTATAGAGATCATTCTCAGTTTTCCGCTAATGTCATTTTTAAGTAAATAGGCCTACACGCACAATTTCAGGACTGAATTAATTATTCACCACACATATATCACATAAAGCAAAGAATCAGGTACTGAGGAATGACCTTCTGACCAATGACTCCAATTTGGCATACCCCACATCGTAGAGTGAAGTTGGCAGTGTCGGTGAATCTCCGTTTCCTGAGAATAAGGGTCCATAATATTAGCATTCAAGGGTGATACTGGAAGCAGAATTAATCCAGAGATGCAACTCAACAAGATGATCACCAAACTAAGTTGAGTAGAAAATTTCAAAAACATAACACCATGCAAGACAACCAAACACTTTCACTAGCTCAATGGACATAATTGCACCTTCACAGCTGACAACATACTTAGAAAACTTTATGTTTTGCAAATGCTGTATTTTTCAGGTTACCAAAATCTAAATCTACAGTTCAACTGCTTAGCAGCACGTTTACAGCTTCGTTTTGATTCAAAATTGAAAAAGTAATGTATCTAAAACCTTAAATATGCACACCCGAAAAATAAGAGAAACCTTATATATAGAAATGCACAACAAATTATAAAACTGCTATCAAAACTAAATCCATATAAAGATTCAATAAGAATTGAGGACTACCTATGTTGGTCTTTAATAAAATTTAAAGCAAGCCCCTCAACAGGTCCAATGCTTCTGGTCTTTTGTATGGCAAAGATGGTCTGGTCAAAATCCTCGGGAGCTCCTTCAACAGGAGACATCTGACCCATACAAGGAGTAATCGTTAGGCAACATAAAAATGGAAAATACATATGAACCTTAATTTTGTTGATGTCAAGCATAAAAGTATTTCACTTTTCAAGGTAGGAATAAATGACTGAAGTGTGAGAGAAAATCAATAGATGATTAGTAATTTTTGGTATATGAAATTACATACAGCTAAAGCATCGTAGTGGAGACCATCATAAATCAGCATCACCCTTTCAGAATAATTACCTTCCTGTCAAAAGTAATCAGCAAAAACGAGAACAGAAAGGTTCAGTTACAAGGAATTGACAAAACTTGAGAACATATAGAACATCAAATATCTAACCTGGCCGTACAAATCGCATCGTGTTGTCTGGATATCATAGGCTGCGATTTCACGTCCATAATAATCTGCTAATATTGAGAGTTCAATTGCACCTTCACAATGGAATATAGCTTCATTAGCACATCAAAGTCCAAACTAATGAAAAACTAATAGTGTTTTATTGCTAAATTTGCAAACAGAAAGAGTTTAAAATGCCCTTTGAAACTCACTTTTATGTTCATCAACCACAAAATCAGGACCGACAAAACTTAGTACTTAATTGCAAGAACCACAACAACTGATTGTTGCAGAACTTTGTCTAGTTACCTCCTTGATGTTCAAATATGACTTTCTTAATTTAATCTTTATACATCTTAAAATTTCATTAAAATAATCTAATGTACTCCTATGTACTTGGTATATATTTATGTTGGCAAAGTTTATCAAAAGCCAAAGTGTAAGGATTCTCATAGATTCTAAATCAACCTAAAATTTAGCAAGTTTTAGCCCATATTATGATTTATGGTACAACACCGAAAGTAGCAGTTCTAACTTGCGAAACAAAAATTAATAACTGTTACCTATAAACAATTTTATAATTTAAAACAGCCATGATTCGGAAGACATAAGTCAACTAACCTCCCCACTTCTCTGGGTCAAGAATCCAGTTACAATACGCTGAATTTGGCTTCCCAAGAAATGCTTCAGAATATTTCTCAGGATCACTTGCTACTGTTGCAGCTATAACCTTTAGCAAGTAAAATATAACAAAATGTTAAAGTCAAAAATATGTAAATAAATGACGCTGATAACACCAAAGAGAACTGAAATTAGGCAAAACAAGTCTTAAATGATAAACAATGTAATTTCAAATACCAAAAAGAAATACCCCTTCCGGTTTTAAATATAAGTAAAAATGTATTTGTATTTGGTACTAGAACACCATGGGGGTCGATGGATGATAGTTAGGAATTTATGATGGATTGACGAAAAAAATATGATCTATCTATGTATGACTGTGTAATACTTCAAGAACTGAAAATAATAAGAGAAGGTGATGAACATACAAGCAATGCCTAATATGATAATTCAAAGTTTAAAAACGAGTTTTTGCAAAAAAGAAAAACAATCAAATGTGTATTCATTATTTAAGGACACTTCTTGAAATTCTACATGTACTACAATACACAACAAAAAAACTAACTACGTTCAGGGCCTGTTTAAATTGGCTTATCTATCTGTTTAGGAGAGCTTATGGAAACAACTTATGACATGTCCATAAGCTCTCCAAGATAGTTTACGAAAATGACTTGACTTTATCATTTGTTATAGAAATAACTTGTACATAAGCACTTATATGATAAGCGCTTAATTAAGTTGCTTATCCAAACTAATGATTTTAGAGTCCAGCCAAACATACATATCAATGTATTTCTGCACTGAATTTTTTATTTCGGAAATTAGTTCAAATTGAAACAAGCAAATTGACATGCAAGTCCAAGTACATTTAAGCAAGTTGGATACAAGTTACAACATCTGAATTGTTTAGCACATTAGCACCGTCAATAATGACCAGAATTTTAAAAATAGAGAAAAACAAAACTTAACAAGCCATAAATGAAGGTTACATAACGAAGCCTTGTATCTAGTTTTCTATTTAAAAAAAAACGCCAAATTGACATAACATGCATTGAACTGAAGCAATCAGATAAACTTGTATCATGCATTCACATTGCATATCCATAGCAAATTAAATACAAAAAAAACAAAGAAAAATCACCTGTCTCAACTCAGCAGCTTTAGTTTGGTCACGATCCATAACATATCTGAATTGAGCAAACACAACAAAATTGAGAAAATAATATTATAAGTGGAATCATTTGTACCAAGCTGGGGGTGCTATAAAGAAAAAGGTACTTACCCAACTGCATTAAAAAGACAACTATTATCAGAAGGAATGACCCTTCTCACAACAACACCTTCCATGATTTAGATCGTATACAGCTACTAGCCTGAAAATCAATCAAAAACTCAATCATGGTTCAAAATTCAATTGAGGTATTTATTAATCTATCAAAAAATTTGAACTTTATGTAACATCTTAATCCAATAATTCGATATGAAGCAACCCCATAATTTCAAACTTGGTAATTAACAACAGAAAGAAGGAAAACCTAGAATCCAATAGGAAAAAAAATAACAGGAAACCAAGTTCAAACTAAGGGTAAAATATGCAAATATTTTCTTGGTTGAGAAAAAATGATGCAGATCTATAGGAAGAGGAATTGGGTTGGAAATTGGAATAATAAGGAAGCAGAAGAGATATTTATTCTTGGCGTGGGAGAAAAGATTAATACGAGAATTAGAATCTAATCCAAATATTATGTAACAACATAAGAATCTTAAAAATAAAAAAGAATTTTAAAATTTTGGATTTTGAAAGGTTTTGGGTGTGGACAGAACATAATTAATTTAAGGTTACTTACCCTTTTGAGATCCCACGTTGTTCCTAGGAGGACAAATCCCATGTCTCTCGGTTCTTATAATATAATCATTCTGGATCTATGTACTTCGTTATTTAATTTAATAATTCTGCCGCTCAAGTCATTTTTGTTTTTACTGAAGAAAAAAACAAACTAGGAGTTTGTGCACCAAATCTCAACATCTAACACTATTCCATAACAACTGCTTAATTTGATTCTATATAATTATATTTCCATGAATCAAAATATTTTCTTATAGATTTTTCAATCATTTTGTGTTGGTTAGGTTAGATGATTTTACTCAAAAACATCTTAAATAAAAAGTAATAAATACAATTTTTAATTAATTTAAAATTAATATCATTAACGTTATATTTTTGCCACACTATTATTAAAGTTATCGATCATTACATTGTTATTAAAATATTTTAATATTATAAAACAACTAGGAAAAGACAAGTGCTTTCACACAAAATCCAAGCCAAAAACCGTTAATAAAACTTTAAAAATTGAACCAAAAGATGACTCTAAATCTCCATTTATTTTTTGAGTTGTTCAAATGCTAACATGTGCACATGTTCAGATACCAACGATAAAAATTATGTATTGAAATTGTGCTCTCAAAATTTTCAAAATAACATTTTCTCAATAAATGTTTATTATTTGTAGTAAAAGAATTTAAAGGAGTGAGCACAATATCATTGCAAGAGCATTGCTGCAGCTGGACAAAGCAAATTTGATAGTTTTGATTTTCGGAAACAAACAATGGAAGAAACAAGTGGTGTAAAAAGTTAAAATAATGTTGGAAATAATGTTGTTACTTCCAATTTGATGGATGTTGTGAATGCTAACGAGCAAAGTGAAATACTCTCATAGCAGCAAAAAAATCCACGTGACAATGAATTTTCTCAATGCTGGTAATTGGTAAATATTTATGGAGGCAGTATGAATTTTACAACAAATTGACAATGAATTTTCTCAATGTTAGATCTAATCTTGTACATCAAATTAAACTGTGATAGTGTTGTTTGCAACTTGGTAAATGATGCTGCTATTGGTAGTCTTGTGAGGAGGTGATGGCCAGTTTAATGAGTTCATTGGAGCTTGTTCATTTTTGGAGTCTAAATTACGGACTATCCTAACATGGCATGGCTTAACTTAATCATTGAAAATGGGTATTCCAAGGTGATGATAGGATTTGGTTCTCTCATTGCAACAAAGTTAATTCAATTGGGATGTGTGTCAAATCATCCACATTTCAAAATAGTTGTTGATATCAAGAGTATTTTGGATCACATAGAGAATTTCTCTATTTCCCATGTCATGTGAGAAGGTAACGTTGCAGCTAACAAGATTGCAAAACCTGGTTTAGAGACATCTTGTTTTACTTATGGTATTCCAGTATTCCTTTATTTCATTTGGATGTTCTAACTTCCGATTATGATGGTTTAATCAGGCCATCTTGTTTA
>Ga0315913_1004038_pt1 | contig 17710 bp, 8 predicted proteins | sample MpolsnodulesMG_FD_207736 | JGI IMG/M metagenome (GOLD analysis project Ga0315913, IMG submission 207736) | Medicago polymorpha root nodule microbial communities from Los Angeles, California, United States - small nodules | ecosystem: Host-associated > Plants > Roots > Nodule | place: USA... | reverse complement strand
ACACAAGATGGGTTGGTGATATGAGGGAGGAAGAAATTATGGAAATGGTTTGCTTGAAAAAGAAAAAGAAAATACAATAGTTATGCAGAAGAGAAAACAAAAGAAGAAGAAAACGGTTTTCCACTACACGAGAGAAATGTTGCACGACAGATCAAAAGGGCGCGTCAATATTTCCAACTTTTTTTATTTTATTAACATAAATACATAAAAAATGAGGTGTCAAGTTATTAGTGGTTGTTTGTAAATCCTTATGTGTTAGGTGCGTTTGCATGCAAGAATTTCTCCTGCTAAACCGACTAATTCCATTCCATTTATCAAGTGCAGAACCCCAATAACCTCAACCAAGTTATTAAATGCACGGTTGATGTTCTATTTCCAAGATTGTGAACGGCACTCCACAACCACAATAATATCTCATCCTTGGAAACAAACATATACCTTCTTTTTTCTTGGAAATGTGGCTCCTAAAGTGATTCATGAAACTTGAAAAACAATGTTATGTAATACGTACTATTGTTTAACTCTGTGATTTAAATCTTAAGAGAATACCACATTTCAAATATATCTCAAATGCATTGAATTTTTTGGTTTTAATGCCCTTTCTTAGTTTGTTTTGATAAAAGCTCAATTATGGTAGCATAAGATCTGTAGACTGTATAATATTATGTTACTTTTCAAAAGTTAGTTGCTCAAATTAGCAGGGGAAGCTTCTGCACTGTTGCATCAGGTAGATCTATGACTTCGCCTCGGAAACCACCCGTCGAATTTACTATTGCCACCGTTACATCCGACACAAGCACTTGAGGAACTTCAATTTGTTCTTCTTGATCGGGTTCTTCTTCCTCATTGAATAGCTGCAAAATGGGTCGATATTCTGGTTTGAAACGCCAGAGAAAGGAAGTTGTGAAATCGTCCTAACTAACATCTGGATGAAGAGGAGACCACCAACGCCACCATTTGAGAGTGCATCCCCTCATCGCAGTTGCTGCAAGAGACATCTTCTCCGTCTCTGGTATTTCTCGCACCTTGAAATATTTTTCGATACAAAGCACCCAAAAATATGCATCGTAGTTTCCAACAAACACCAATATTACCATTGTTGAAGAGGAGGTTATGAGATCGATATGAAAGCATCAATGTAATGGTTCTCAAAATTGAGAGTGAAATAAAATGGATAATTTTAATTGATTATTAATTCAAATGTAAAATTGATATACGAAAACCCAATTAGAGTTGGTGTTCTTAGTACATAGGAGAAGAAAAGGAAAGAGAGAAGAGATTACTCTACTAGAGAGTACCAAAGGGAGAGAGAGGAGAGACTTTCATCATTTTTCTACATACCCCTTAGTGATCATTCTTTCCCTAAGCAATGTTGTAATCTTTAAAAGCCTAAGCAATGTTGTTTTGATAGGTATTTTCAATGGACCAAGATTTTGGTGTGAAAGACATCAGGCATAATTATTGGCATCAAGTGATACTTATTTCCATTTTGTTCTATTTATAGGCCAATCAAGGTATATGTAGCCAACAATTGCCTATGTTATTGGTGGGTGAATAAGAGTTTAGTCTTCATTTGATAAGGAGATTTTTTCAATATAACTTTCAGTTACAATATTTAATATTCTAACTCTGAAAATATACGTTGATTTGATTTTCACTTTGTGAAAACTTCTAGCATACATGTTATATTTTATAGGAATCATATGTACTTAGAATGCATGTTTTTAACATTTGATGCTTTCTTTATCTTAATGTATACATGCAAGTTCTTATCAATTGATGGAAATGTGAGAACATAATATATTTAGTGCATGAAAATTATTGTCTTCACCCTTTTCTAAACTGCTCTGCTTATTTGTTATTTTGTAGTCATGGTAACGTATTCTGAATCTGTTTTATCAATTAGAGGCATTATGAATGACAATATCAGTTCTAGAGTTAACACTTACCTATAGAGCTGGTCTTGATGGACAAACATGAGTTCTCATCACAGCCATAAAAATAGAATGGTCCCGTTGAAAAATTCTTGATATTGTGGAGGATATAATGCCAATATTTTGTTGATTATTTAAAGAATTAGCTAAAAAATTCCAAATATTTTTGTTATTTCTTCTTCTTTGCCTATCGTGTTTAGGATTTCATTGCATGAAAAAAATATATAAAGTTCTTCTACTTTAATTGTGGATTGACCAATTTCTTTTTTCTTAAGTGTTACTGAAAGTCTCAAGCATGGGCCTACTAATCAACTTATGGTGCTTTTGACACAAAAACAATACAACAAGAGGAGTTGTGATTTGAAGGCTAAAAATGTTTTATTTTTGTTCCTTTGAGATTAGTTTATATTTGTGTTTAAGGTTATTATTGTTATTTAGACATGAGTAGTTTTCATGCAATATAGGTTTTTGGAATCAATTAATGACCAATATATAACGTCGATTCTATTTGCACTTGCAAAATTTTGATTAAATTTAGTTGATTGCAATGAAGAGAAGCAATTGTAATTTCGATCCAATTATAATTTTGATCTGTGAAGGATTGAAAATAGAACTTTAAATCCCATAGTCTAAATATTTTTTTCCGGAAGGTTTGGACGAAAGTAGTTGGGTGGTTGGGTTTGTGGTGTTTTATCAAATAATAGCTTGGTATATCCAAATAAATTTCTCAGTTTGGTATCAAGTGGTAGACAAATGCATGAATGCATCAAACCCATTTGATTATCTTGCATTTGGTCTAGAGATTCATAAATAGTTTGTTTTTTTTACGGCATGAAATTAATGAAGGAAAAATCATCAATATGGTAAAACTCTTATTGACTATTGCCAACATGTCGCTGCCTTTACGAAATGACCCCTAGAATTCCGAATGCACATACCAATGCCAAAACACCTCTGCACCTCAAACATTTCCCCATCTACATAGCATTTCACGAAATCCTCATTTGGTGGTTGCCAAGCTTCTATATGTTATTGTTGGTGCTCTGCCGATGTTGCTGGTCTATACCACACTTCCTGCCATTGAAAAAGAGATTCATGTGCAAGTTGGACATTTATATTGATGGCTTTAAATCAACGTCCTGTACTTTGTCATTACGACAGCGCCAAGCCTGTTTCTATCATGAAAAGCAAAAAAAAGGGGGAAAATGAAAGTGGGTAAAAAATAATAATATTAGTGAAGATAAACAATATTTTATAGTGAAATCTTTATAAGATGCAATAAATTGAGTGCACGAAAAGACAAACACGATACATGGATACAATCAAGAGATATTTGATTATTTTATTATTATTAATGTCGCCAATATATAAATGCTAAAAACTAGGAAATGATAAAAAAAAAATCAATTTGTTACATCTAAAGCAGAAGAAACATGACTACAATTCTAAAGTTTGCTTATATTATGATTATATGTCTTTTCCTGCTTCACGTTGCAGCCCAAGAAGTTTTACGTACATTTTTTTTTTCTTCCTCTCAAATTTTATTCTTTATTTTTTAGACAATCTTTCATCCCTCTTTTATTTGGTGGTGGTCGGGTTTCGAACCCCGGACATTACATATATTATACATTGTTCATACCAACTGAGCTAAACTCACGAGGACATCTTTCATCCCTCTATATTGACACTAATTATTTTATGGTTTACATTATAGATTATGAACTTTATGACTGTAATGAAGACGGAGATTGTGATAACGTCATCTGCGTCGCACCTGGTGTTCCAAAGTGCATTACGCCATTTTGTTTCTGCTTTTAATAATTTATAAGTTGGCAAATATTTTAGTTTCCTATAAACTTATAACAAGATATATGGAGGAGAGTAAAACGTCACTGCATGCAGATTTACAAATGATGAATTGTAATAAATAAAGATGTGATCATATGAAATAATTATTAAATAAAGATAACATGATTATCACATAATTATATTCATGCATTTATAAGCATACATGAGTCTATTAGATACAATTCTAGGCATACAAATTACATTAACCTAATACATTTTTGTGCGGCTACAATGCCATTCATATTCATGATAAAAACAAAGGTAATTAAGTATCTAATAGATGCAGTTTTAATCAAATTGTGTATGATAATATTTTATGTGATATTTTTTACTAGAATGCTTTAAAAGAAAGTTCTTTAACAAAAACAAAGTTTTCCTACAGAGTTTTATCCAAACTTTAGATATGCAGAAAATATCAAATAAAGTTAATTCACAGAATCACAGCAAAATCTTCAAGAGATTCTTTATTAAATATCAAATGTAATAATAATACAACAAATAGTGGGACCCCTTCCCACACCTCGCTTGTGCGGGAGCTTTAATGTACCGGACTGCCCATATTTTAATAATGATACACATGGTACCAAATCACTAATGAACAAGAATAGCAAGAAATCAAATAGCTCATGCAGCATGCACATTTCAGAATGCAGAAAATATATATCTGATGTTTGCTTTTCCACCTAAGTAAGCTCTCTTGAGTGTTTCTTTGGATTTTCTCCTCAACGAGACCTTTGGGATTTCTTGTCAAAATGATTGGATTGCAAATATTTAGTACCACACTTTTGTGTCACCAGCTTGCTCTCTTTAATCACATCATGCTCCACCACATGACAACCATGTGTTATTGGCATCATACATGATGGTATTTCAATTTAGTTTAACATAACTTTTTGGATATATAAAGTTTGTTACCTTAAACTTTGTGGAGGTGATAAATGTGCTCTTGCATCATTATACAAAGTAAGAGCTTCTTCCATTATCGTAGGCCGAAGCAACGCTTTGGCTCTTTCTCTTCCTGTTGGGTAGGCAGAGACAGAACTTATATGCATATAATCCTATAACTCATCTATGTCCTCGTATGCCTAGTTGCCGGCCGAGGATCATAGCCAGCTGATGCCATTAGTAGAATAATAAACTGCTGTATCAAACCCAAAGCAAAAAACGGGACCTATCACTCCTCTCTACCGTGTGTCAAATATTGGGTTATACCCTCCATTCAATCACCCCTCTCTGCAAACAAATCGTTACTATGCTCGGTCGTTGGACTGTTGTAGCGTTTCTTTCTCTCTCTTAGGTACTCAATCGTGCGAGAAAGGGATAAATCATATATTTTTTGGTGTGTAATATCTCCCTTGTTGGATAGGTGCAACAAAGAAGGATGCCAACATACAAACTATTGAGGAACCAGATCTGAAATTAAATTTGCTGATTTTTGGTTTAGCAACTCATCTCTATATTTGAAAAATTAAAATGTTTGATGGACAGTCAAATATCTCAGTAACACATTGAAAGAGGAAGATATACGTATAATGATGTAATATGGAGAGAGAGGGAGAGGAGAGAGAAAACATTGTTAAACAAGTGTATGTAATGGGTGTTCAAATACTATACTCCTAATGGGTGTTCATATATAAAAGTTGTTAGTAATTCATGTGTGTTCGAATACTATACTTCAAGAGGAATCACATTCATGAAGGTCTGCCTAGAGGCTAGTCCCTTTGAGTTTTATTGTTTTGCAATGTTTTAGAAATTGAATCAGGGACGATTTGCAAAAACACACGAAATTACAGGGATGTTTTGCATATTTAAGCCTTTGAAATAATAAGAACCAAATTGAAATTCATATTATACAGAGTAAAGAAGACATTTCAAGTTCTTAGGTTTGGTAAAAGAAAATAAAAAATCTTAGTTTTAAAATGGTATTTGAAATTATCTAAATTTAGTTTTGATAAAATACTTCATAAAATCTATTCATTTGAAAATTCTCTATATTTTTTGTACACATGAGTAAATTTGCAAGTGATGTCTAAAAATAATTATTCAAACAATGAAATTCATATTTAAAATATTTAATCATCCTTTAAATATTCCTTAATTTCTTTCTCTCTCATCTGAGCTCTTATGTATGCCCATGGTTGAATGAACTTTTATCTCGGAACTTGGGATTTTTATTAATGTCAAGTTGTCTGTCAACTTGAGATTTGATCTTAAATGGTTTAATTCTCCTTACTTGATGTTTGTGTTGATCTAGTTTAATTTCCGCTATCTCCTGCATCTTTTTGGTTGCATCTGTTTATTAAATATGTGGCCTTAACAAACTCAAAACGTGTATTTGTATAAAAAAATCAAAATGTTTATATTTGACTCAAAATTAGATGTCGAAGTTATGAAAAAATCATAGCACGTGAGCATGAGATCATGACACGATTAACGGATAGAGTGTAGTACTATACTGACATACTAACTGCAACTCGTGACACGATGACTTTCAATCATGGCACGATTTCTCGGATTCTGGACACAATATAAATCTTCATTCATCACTTTTTTTGTGAGAGATCTTCAATAGAGAGAAACTTGGAAAACCAAAGGAGGGAAATTTATGATTGAGTGTCTTTGGTGAGAGTATTTTTCTTGGTTGGAAAAAATTTGTAAACACCTTGGGTAGTGAGATCTCATTAGAGGAAGGATAACAATACTTCCTTAAGCGCTCTCTCTTAGGATTCATTGTGAGTGTGGTTGACTTGAAAAATGGGTAGAAATTAGGGTTTGTTCTTTGTGAGCTTTTATGTTGATTTCTTGTAACCTATTTGTATCATTCTTATCATAGAGCATTGGAGAGCTGCTCTCTTCCCATAGTAGGTCATTATGAACCTAAAAGGGTAAACAATATTGGTGTGTTATTTTCTTTTTCTTCTTTCTTATCTTTGTTGCTTTAAATATGTTTGTGGTGTTACTTTACACTTAGATCCAGGTCTATTTGTTGTTGTTCTTGCTTTTGGACCTAAGTTTTATTGATGTGATTATTTGCTCTGAATCACAACACAAAATATCTAAACCTTCTTTTCTTGATTTTAGTGTATGTTTAGAATAGAAAAGGGGTTGTTTAATTGTGGACTACTTATCAAGGTGTCCCACCATGGATCGATATGTAAAACTATCCAAAATATCAATATTGAGAAGTAGGGGTAGGGATTCGAACTCCAGACAACTTATTTATGGCGAATTCTAGCCACTAAACTCTTTGAAAAGAAAAAAAAGTTCACAATTATTTTTGTCTTTTTTCCTTAAAAAAATTAGTTTTGTCTTTTTGTTTGTCGCAAAGTTGTTTTAAATCAATGAATTTTTTTTAATTAAAAATTAAGAACTTATTGACGACTATAAAATAACTTTCTAACAAATTTGCGATTTTCTTCGTTAAAAAACAAATTTGTGATTTTAGAATTTGGTTTATTCTTGTGATGACGCTTTTTCACCCCTCCTAAAAAAATTAAACTTTTAGATTCCAATTTCTAATAAATACTTCTATGGTCATAAGTCTAAAAAAATTTATTTAGATACACACATAGCAATATATATCGTTTAATTATTTTAAAATATCATGTTTTTGAATTATTTTTATTTTACTTTTTTTCAAGTTATGTGAGTGTATCTAAATGATTTATATTTAGGATTGTTCAATTAAAGGTCAGTATTGTTCTTAACCTTAGTGATCCTGTATATTAATTGTTCATGATGAACACATTGCTACCCACTAAGTTGTCATATGTTTTTATTAATTTGTTTTAAAATAAATTCAAATGTTAAACAAATTTTGTTTGCGGGGTACTGATACTCAAACAAAATTTAAGGTAAATATTAGATTAATAGTATCACGAGCACTTGCCCAAGTAGAGAATTTCGGTTTTAATTGATGCTTGCTTGCTTAATTGGGTCCCAAAATATATATTGCTTTTGTTGAAGTGATGTTAGAAAATGAGGGATGTCAATAGAGTTTATGGTTTAAATTTTTATCAAGTAAATATGGGGTGGAATGGGTTTCATTTCATAGGGTGTAATCTAGATTCATCATGGTGGGAAAACTTATGTTAAGTACAGATGGTTGTGGTGTCGTTCCTGGTAATTGGTTTTCTAGCCGTATGCCAAAAGTGGTTGTAAATGGCATATATACTTTATTTTGGTTTGATTAGTGGGTGGTCAGAGTTTTTTTTTTGGATAAACTCAATTAATCTTTTTAGTTTATCTATCAATTAATAAACATGCATTTGTGGAAGATATGTTGAATGTGAGTGGAGGCTTAGGCGACATGGACCAGAGGTTGCATAAAAATATTTTCCTTTGGGAGGTGAATTTAGTGGGAGAATGTAGAGATTTTTTGGCCAACATCTCTATGCATTAAAATGGTAAAAAAAATGCTTAGATTTGGAATCAAAGTCCAGGTGAAGGATACTCTGTCAAAGAAGCATACCATCAACATTAATGATCCTTCGATAAGCAATGTTTCATGGAACAAATTGGTGTCTCATACAGTCTATTTACTTCAGTGGATGCTTTACAAGGATTGATTACCAACAATGGGTAATCTACTCAAACGTGATGTTAATCAATTGATCTATTGTTTGTGTGTCAACGAATGTGTATTTAATGGGAGTGCACAACAACTTGTTTTTTATTGTTTTTATTTTGGAAGGTTTGGACGAAAGTAGTTGGGTGGTTGGGTTTTTCGTGTTTTATCAAATAATAGCTTGGTACATGCATAAAAATTTCTTAGTTTGATATCAAGTGGTAGACAAATGCATGAATGCATCAAATCCATTTGATTATGTTGCATTTAGTCTAGAGATTCATAAATAATTTGTTTTTGTGATGGCGTGAAATTAATGAAGGAACAATCATCGATATGGTAAAACTCTTTTTTATTTATTTTTTTATGTTAAAGATAATTTCATTAACAAAAGTATGACAATAAATCAAATGCTAAGATTGCATAAATACAAGGTGGAGTCTCTTCGATTCATATGCAATCTAAATTATGAAGATTATGTTTAGCTAAATAATGAGCAGCTTGATTGGCTTCACGCCTAACATGCAAAAAATTTAAACTACGAAAACAAACACTTAAACTAATACAATCTTCAATAATAGAGCCGACATAGGTGGAAGATTGTTGATGAGTATTCAACGCCAAGACCACATTAAAGGCATCAGATTCTGCTATAAGATTCATAAACACATGTCTTTTATCTTGGGCATTGATTAAATCCAAGAAGAATGACTTTTATTTTGATCTTTATCATTATTGAAACCCTCATCCCCTTATTTAATTGGGTTATAATGTCGGTTAAGATCTATTGTATCTTAATTCGTGTATTTTGAAGACATATTGTTTCTTTGACTTGTTGTAATTCCCCATCCTAGAATAAATAACGGGTCTTGTTAACCAATGCCCCCGGGGCACTAGTTAACAAACTAAAAGTCGAAAGAAAGGTCAACTTTTGCATTAAAAATAACACTTTTTCAACTTTGAAAAAGTATAATACACAATTTTCAAGAGAATATTTCCTTTTATAATTCCTTAACAAGTGCCCCGGGGGCACTTGTTAACATTTCCTATATATATATATATATATATAGGGTATTGCTATATAACACCCATGAAGGTGTAATTTAGCACACAACACCTACATTGTAATGACAAAAAAAACAATTTCTATTTCTTCATTGATGAATAAATACATATTAAAGAGAAATGACTTTTTTGTCTTTATCATGTAGGTGTTGTGTGCTAAATCACACCTTCATGGATGTTTTATAGCAATATCCACATATATATTTATTTATATTATTTTCCATTAAAAAAAACATTTCCTTTGCAAAAAAAAAAAGAAAAAGTATTCTCTTTTGAAATTTAGCCCGTTTCTATCATGAAAAGCCAAAAGGGGGAACATGAAAGTGGGTAAAAAATAATACGGAAATTATAACTTGTGCTCTTGGGGCATAAGTTAAGAAGCCAAATGTAGAAGTTTATTTTTTATATTTTTTAAATTATGCATTCAATATTTTAAAAGTTTCAAAAGTTATATTTTCAATATAAAATTTATTTTTAATTTCTATTTTATGCTCCTTAACTTGTGCTTTTAAGGAACAAGTTAACATGACCCAAAAGAATAATAATAGTGAAGATTTATAGTAAAATCATTATAAGAAATGCGATAAATTGAGTGCACGGAAAGACAAACACGACACATTGATACAATCAAGAGATATTTAATTATTTTATTATTATTATTATTATTATTATTATCTATTATTATTGATGGTGTCTATCGATTACCGTAAAAAGGTACTATTTGTCAAAATATAAGTGCTAAAAACTAAGAAATGATCAAACAATTTTGTACATCCAAAGAAAAAGAAACATGAATACAATGTTCAAGCTTACTTATATTATGATCATATATCTTCTCCTGCTTCACGTTGCAGCCCAAGAAGATTTATGTACATTTTTTTATCCTCTCAAATTTTATTCTTTATTTTATACACAATCTTTCATCTCTTTATTGACACTATTTATTTTATGGTTTACATTATTGATAAAGCAATTTTGGGATGCAAGGAAGACAGAGATTGTGTCTGCCCCGTACATGATGTTTCAAAATGCATTAATAATGTGTGTGTGCTTTGACTACGAGACATGAGTATAGGGAGGAGATTAAAACACCACTACATGTAAAATAAATGAATTGTAGTAAATAAAGATGTAATCATGTCAAATTTGCACATGATAAAAAACCCTAAAATAATATATTTATCATACAATTATATGCATGCATTTATAAGCTTACATTAGTCTATTACATACAATTCTAGGCATATAAATTACATTAATCTAATACACCCTTCGGTCACTATTATAAACAAAAATCAACATTTTAAATTCATTCATTAAATGATGTATGTGGTCTATAATAAAGATTATATACATCATTAATTGAATAAATGTAAAATGTTGATTTTTACTTATAATAGTAACCGTAAGGTGTACATTTTTGTGTGGCTACAATGCCACTCATATTCGTGATAAAAACAAGGTAGTTAAGCATCTAATACACTACTAGAATCTCCCGAATTTTCTTCGGATTTTCCAGCGAAATCCGGTGAAAATTCTGCAGAAAACACCTTTCCTGCGGATTTTGACGAGGATTAGCACTCCCAGATAATACCTTCGTGGGTAATTGTTTCCTAAGGATTTTAAAAACCGCAGGAAAATTTTCTGCGGAGCTTTCCTCAAGAAAAGTGAACAACATCCCAAGGAAACCTTTTGGTCAGAGTGGCAGAAGTTCCCCAGCCTGCAGCAAATTCCTCAGGTAATTCCGCAACAAAGTTGTTTCGGCAGGAAAATCCTCAGGAATCTGATCCATTGCGCAGAAAAATCCGCAGGAAATGTTCTAGTAATGATTTGCTTATTTTCTAGTAATGAATTCCAAAAGCCATAATAAATATCAAATTTAAATTATTTGTTTGATAAAGTAATTTATTATAAAATATAACAGGTAAAAAAACCCGCAATTAGTCATAAAATACATAAGTCTCCATCAATTTGAAGGTGTAAAATATGCATAACATACATTTCAACAAACACTAAAAAATGACAAAACACTAGTTACTACAATGTAATTTTTCCCTATCTTCTACTCTTAGTCTTGCAGCCTTGTAATTGCCCCATCTTTTGCTCTTTTGCCAATTGTTTCTCAACCCTTGTCATTGCCTTCTTCAACTTTTACCCAATTTACAAAACCATATGATTGATCAAACACAAAAAATACTAGGAGAAATATTCAATTATGTAAGATAACTATATCTCATATTCTACTATGTGAATACTAAATTCTGCACACATGCAGTGTCAGACAAATAAAAAAGAAACAGGATCAAAATGCAGCTAGGCAATAACATTAAATAGGAAACAATGGTAGAGGGACTGAATTTTAGTATCAACACAAACAAGCTAGTGTTAAGTTATGTTTGCTATGCATCCTAATAGCTACAGAAGAAAAATTGATATGCATAATTCAACCACGGGAAAATACTATGTCCCATTTATAATAATGTCAAAAATTTAACTGTTTATTTTTAAATGAAAAATTAAAATTATTAAACTAACCTTACACACAACAATTATTGATATGCCCTTCCCTTGAAAAAAATATTATTGATGTCCCTACTCGATATGTTGCGTTCAAGTATTTTTGTAAACATTTTTGTTCTGATATTTTTTAGAGGACTTGTGTTTTGATTTTATTTAATTTTTTTTTACATAGAAAATTCATAAAAAAAAATTAATTTCAATTAACATAAATGCTATCTACACAAGTTTTGATATGGACATAAATTTAAAATTATAATGTCAATATTCATTATCTAATACAATTATAAAAACAAAATGAAGAAACTAGTCATTTTACAAATTTATAAATTTGCACAAAAAATAAAGAAAATCCGCAAAAAAAACCGCAGGAAATTCTATATGAAGATCCACAGGAAAAACCACAGATGTTGCTGCAGAATTTCCTAAGGAAACATAGAAATAATACTGGATTATTATTCAGCAGGAAAATCCTCAGCAAAATATTAGTTACCTGCAGATGTTCCTTTGGCATTTTAATCCGCAGGGAACTTCGTCTGACTAAGGGTAGCCACCGCAAAATCCTCAGGTATTCCTGCGGATTATTTTGCCCATGAAAATCCGCAGGAAAAACGAGAGTTTCTAGTAGTGATAGACGCAATTCGAATCAAATTGTGTAAGATTATATTTTATGATATTTTTGCCGTAGTACCATAAATTCCAGCTATTAACACAAATTAAAGTGGTGAAAGAGGAAGGAAGGTTGAATCATCGTAAAATATTCATTTAATCTATGTTTCATTCATTGAGTATTTCATATATAATATTTGAAACATGAAAGTAAATCTCTTCAAATATAGGCAAAGTTATTTCATGGTTCTTTATCTTATTTATACTAGCGAAATGACGGATACATATTGTGCTAACATTTGAAAATTATGAACGATGTTTTTTATGAAATTTTAATTTTGATTAAAAGTAAAAATATGATTATTTTTTACTTTCAAATTAACACAAATCAAACTAATCATGATTATCTATTTCAATGAAACATGAGTGAGTAGACTTCTTTGTCTTAGGATTGTTGGATGAGTCTAATGACCTAATCCTATTCAAACCAAGCGTAGAACCTTAATTTTATGTAACCCTATTTTTTAATCTAATCTCACTGTTTTCAAACTTAGTAACAAGTATTAAACGAAGGACCGAAAGGTGAAGTTTAATAGTTGTTATTAAGTCATCTCAAATACTAACCGAAGGATCAAAAGATGAAGGTTAGTATTGGACATGTGAGATTAGACAAGGTTTCCGAAACATGAGAATAGTCTAGGAAACCTTGAGACCTTAAAGTTTTGTTCTTAAAGGGTTTCAATAACAATCAACCATGAGAATATGTGTGGTTGTTATTGAAATACATTCATTGAGACCGAAAGGAGATATAAAAAGCCTCAGAGAAACTTGTCTTTAGAAAATAGGTCCAACATAAGATTTAGGTTTAGGGTTTGGTTTATGAAAGATTTGTTATTAAGATGAACCAATAATCCCAAGACGCTTTTATTATTATTATTTTCAATCAAACAAAAATCCCAACTTTTCAAACCCTAATTCTTCAGCTAATCAATTTAAAAGGAAAATCAAATACACAACTTCCTGTCAGAACGATACTCTTTTTACTACTTCGATAAAACCGTGCACTTGCGGATTTTACGCATCAAGTAGCCAAATAATATCTTAATGGGGTAGCTACATATATACCTAAGTTAAATATTCAAGATTTTCTTCTTCTTTTGGGGTAGCCAATGCTACCCCATAGTTGCAAAGCCCTTCGCCCCTGCGTGTGCCAACCATTGGGTTGTATCCTCCATTCAATCACCCCTCTTTGCAAACAAATCGTTACTATGCTCGGTCGTTGGACTGCTCTAGCTTTTCTTTTTCTCTTAGGCACTCAATCATGTGAGAAAGGGATAAACCATATATTTTTTGGTGTGTAATATCTCAGTTGTTGGATAGGTGCAACAGAGAAGGATGCAAACATACAGACTGTTGAGGATCCATATATATATATATATATGCAATTTTCAGATTCTCGGTCGTTTGAATATTTGCTCTATTCCTTTGCCGTACAATACTGTCTCTTCTCTATTTCGAAAAATTCACTGTGAGCATCATTCTCTACTAAGATGATGCCCAATCGACATCACAGTCAGGAGGGTTCAAATTGATGTTAATTAGTCTCTCGGGGTACTTTCTACATGTAATGTTTTTAAAATTGAACTGGATATAAATCAAAGAAACATCCAAGTTATTGTTCTGCTACATTACACTTGTTGAACGGAGACAAAATCATAATAGAGGAGTGATATGATGGTTTCTCTAATACCTACTCTCTTATTAAACCTCTTAAAGAGTAAGTGTTAAAAATAGTGTTACATATAAACTGATGTTGGTTCACATTTAAACTGGTTGAACCCGACTTAAAACTTTGTTATTTTACGAATGTTGTCTCTTTCCAACACTATAATTCCAATATTCAACCATTTATCTACCGATATTAATCAAACACCTAAATAATTCATCTATCTATCGAGACATCTTTTACAAAAGACAAAATAATGATGCATATACAACAACCAACTTAGGTTGGCCTGATGATATTAGCTTAGGATCTTGAAGTGTGCTCCTCCTCGAGATTTCAAGTTCGATTCTCCCTGATGTCAATTTAGGTGTGCTAATTTAGCTTCATAAAAAAAAGATGAAATCATTAGATTGAGGTTGAACCTTGAGCGTTGACAAACTCTTTAGACCTTCTTACAGACAAAAAAAGTCATAGAATTATTTTGAAATCAGCCTTAAGGGTAGTTTATAAACTATTACACTCCTCTTTAAACCAAAGTATCTTTTACAAACGTATGGCAATGTTTATACAGTATTCAAAAGTGGGCAATAGCTCAAAAAAAACGGTGGAGTGAATTTGAGGTCAAAACTAGTTGTACTTTAATATAAATGTCGTTTTTCCTATGTAATCACGGACCATGCTATGAAATATGGTCACCTACCCAGAGTTCGTTTAGTTTGCATGTTTAAACACAAAACAATTCTTTTAGTTTGAATTGATGGAATGCAACTTTATTGTTTTTTAAATGCAAATCATACACGCTCCTTGCTGGCTCAAGGCTATTTGAAGCAATCTTCAGCCTCTTAAAAAAGATTTTCTTTTTGTCAAAAAAGTACATTTTTCTTATCTCATTACAAGAATAAAAAATTGAAAAACAATACGACTTGATATTCCTACGGTAAATGTAGATGCCACGAACCATTTGGCATGTTTAGCACTTTATACTTCTAATAATGGGACAGATTATGTAAGCATTCATTAGAAGAAGAAGAAAACAAACATTGAACTATTCCTCTCTTACTATAGCTATTGGGTTAGGAACTAGCTAGCAAGTGATGCTCACTTTTTTCTTAGTGTTTGTTTAACCAGTTTTCAGCCTTCGTTGACCTCACACACACACGAGAATATCCTCTCAGATTCATAGCATTGAAATTAGTCATAAGTTTTCTCCTTCCTTTTATCCCATTAAAAACACTCCTAAACAAGTGTACTTTCTCTCCCTTCCTTCCAAATCCTTCCCTTACTTTACCTCTTCTTTATCATATAATATCATAATGTATTTTTGGATAGGTAATTGGAAACTTTAGAGAAATAACAAATCAAATACTTCAATTGAATTTCATTTATTTTGAAATTTTTTATCTGGAAAAAATTAATCAAATTCTTCAATCTTAAACTTTGTTGAGCAACCCAAGAACACTTGGATGACATTGTAAGTGTTCTTTTTCCCGATTAACCAATGGTCTTGGGTTTGAATTCAACCATGGAAATGCAGCAATGTTAAACTCTGGAGAGAAGAGTTTTGATATCTACTATAGTTCTATCATATTCGAGGGATTAACCTCTGGAATTGCACACGTAAGATACTTGGATCACAAAAAAACTTCAATAACCTATTATACAATTTTAAATGTTACGAGATATAGGTAGCGTTTGACCCGACTTATTTTAGATATAGAAGCTACTTTAAACTTAAAGTTAAAAATATGAGCTTTAAAGTTAAAGGTAAAGTTGTTTGGTAAATGTTGTTTTTGGGGAATTAGTCACTTTAGTCCCTGAATCAGAAATGAATCGTCATTTTAGTCCCTGAATGCAGATAATTTGCAAAAAAGTCCATGAATATAGACTTTGTTAGTCAATTTAGTCCTTGAATGCATACTCGTTAGTCAATTTAGTCCCTGAATGTAGACTTCGTTAGTCACTTTAGTCCTTGAAATTGACTAACAAAGTTTACGCTCAGGGACTGTTTTGCAATTTCTCTGCATTCATGGACTAAAGAGACTACTCAAATCCCATTCAGGAATTAAAGTGACTAATTCCCTATTGTTTTTTACTTCAAATACTTTTTTATGTTAAAGTGTTTGATAATATTTTTTAGATAAAATGAATTTATTTTAAGAAAGCTCATATTTCCTGATAAATTATGATGAATAAATAAATAAATATTTGAGGGGGAAATGATACAAAAAATTTAAAATATTATTTAGATAAAATGAATTTATTTTAAGAAAGCTCATATTTCATGATAAATTATGATAAATAAATAAATAAATAAATATTTGAGGGGGAAATGATACAAAAAATTTAAAATATTATTAGGATGTCAAATTGCGAACAATATTTTTTATAACTAATTTATTATTACGGTTAATAAAAGAGATAACCATTTTTTAACATAAAAAATTAAAGCAATCAACAAAGGAAAATATGGTAAAAAAAACAAAAAAATAATGCATAGTCATTGAAGAGCACATGTCATAAAAAGAATCAATTGAACGACATGAAACAACACACTGGATTCGAAGGGGAAAACAATAGAAAAAGTTGCCGAGATTTTTTAAAAGTAAGTTTCAATAGCTTTACTAAAAGTACTTTATCCATGTATTTTACACATGAAAAATAAGCAAATTTTTCTATTAAGTATTTCTCAAAAAATATGTTTGGCCGAGCTTCTCCTTTTATGGAGTAGAAAAGTTCAAAATAAGCTGGGCCAAACGCTGCCATAGTATAAATATATAATTAACGGTGATCCAAAACAAGGATTTTAAAAGATCAGCTAAATTACACTCATTGTCCTTTGGGTTTTTGCAGTCCATTTTCATCCCCTGAGTAAAAAAAAAATCAACATTTTGGCTACTTAATTAATTTTTTGGCTTTTTTTTTGTCTCTTAATTAGTTACAAATGTTAGACACTTTAATCATCAAGTTACACATAATAGACATTGACAAAAAAACTAAAGTGTCTAACATTGTTAATTTAAGGGACCAAATTAGTGTATGATATTTTTTTCTAAAAAAGGACGAAAGTGTACAACATTTGAAACTTAAAATGACCAAAATGACACAACAAACTTATGGAACCAAAGTTTCTATTATTTATAACTTAAAGGATTAGAAGTATAATATAGCCTAAAAAGTTTAGCATAATCTAACCTAAAATTTTTAGTATAATTAAGCCTAAACAATTTATGTCAAATTTGAAATTTCAGAAGTTTGAGAGAACAAATTCAAAATATGAAAAATAGAGACCACTTTTGTTATTAATAAGACCAATTTGTAATAAATAAATGAAATTATAAGGAACAATTGTTTGATGGTCAGGATAGGATAGAGGCAGGATATGATATAAAGCTGGATAGAGATAGGATATGATAAGGACATGATAAACATTAATCCTATCATGTG
>Ga0315913_1004034_pt1 | contig 17719 bp, 9 predicted proteins | sample MpolsnodulesMG_FD_207736 | JGI IMG/M metagenome (GOLD analysis project Ga0315913, IMG submission 207736) | Medicago polymorpha root nodule microbial communities from Los Angeles, California, United States - small nodules | ecosystem: Host-associated > Plants > Roots > Nodule | place: USA... | reverse complement strand
AAGATAAGTGGAAAGATAAAAAATAAACGAAAATGAAAGGCAAGAAAGAGAAGAAAATTATAAAGGGAAGAATATGCCTTGTTGGAACAAAATGTGTTTAACATTGCCACCTTTAGTTTTGATGATAACAAGGTATTAAAAGTTCAAATAGATATGCTAATATTTGTTCAAGTGTGCAGGACCATAGACTAAAATTGATTATGTCTTAAAACAAAGATTTGGTTCTAAAAGAACAAATGAGAGCATGAGAATCTACAACAAATCTTATGTTGCAAGTCAGAGTTTGAAGATCATCAAAAGCTGATAATCAGAGTCTGAAGCCACAAGAGTCTGAAGCCTTCAGAGTTTGAACCTGAAAGTCAGTTTATTTGGTTATTTGAAGACACAAGTTTGCAGAAGGAATAGAAGCCTTGAGCAATGGCTATTTCAGGGGAATTCGAGGCATTGAATTCTTATCCACTAAAGAGCATAGAAAAGGACAATAGTACAAATGTACAACCACTGCTCCACTCTTGTCTGCACATAGTACTACTAGAGTTGTGTCTACGCTGATTAATTCTCCAAAAAAGGAATGTATTTCAAATTATTCTCTCCTAGGACATTAACCAAATCAAGCAACATATCATTGGTGATGATCAAGTTTCTACAACGACTCTTTTGATGTGATGACCTTTCTACAACGTATCTTTCATATCTCTATATAAATGAATGAAGACTTGAATTTTAGTAGAGACTCAACAATAATTTACTTGTGCCAAAACTCTGCTGAAATTGTTGCACATCATTTCACTTAGAATTCCTTATCAACTTTCATATCTTAGAATTCTAGAGTCCTAAGAGTATGTATCTAATTTGTGTTGTGAACACCATTGTATATCAAGTGTTCAAACCAAACATTTTTATGTGTAATTTTGTTTGTTTAGAAGTCTCTTGCTTGTGTCCTTAAGCATTTGTGATCAAATATTGATTTTATTGAACTCTCGTCGGAAGTGCAAGGGGACAGGACTACTTCCGGATTGTGGAAGGAACCTGTATAATTGCTTTGTGTCTTTCTCTTCTCTCTTTCTATCTTTACTCTATCCGCTGCATTGGACTCTGAACATTGTTCCAGAATCTGAACTTTAACAGATTCTGAACTTTGAACTTAGTTTACAAAGAAGAAAAAGTTAAGACAATTCAACTCCCCTTCTTGTGTTTTTCTCACCTTCATGCCTCTCTAGGTCATTATTCTCCGACAAACCGACCCTGGTTTTCTATCTTTATGTTCTCTATTCCATTTTCTTCATTGACTCGAAATCACTTATCTTCATATTTTTTCTCTTTTTATTTTAATTTAAATAAGTGATTTTCACATATATCTAAAAAAAATCTTCATGATTTCGTCTTCTGAGTGTGGTGTTGTGTTGTTCTTCGTCTTGTGTGACTTTGTTTGATTTATCATCTTGTTGTGGTGCTCATTTGTTTCCTATTGAAAGATCAGATGTTCAATCAATGATTTGAGCGTCAACATTGTAGGTCGGAGGCATGGGTATTCCGATCACTTTAATTTTATTATATTATTTGTAAACATTTTACCGTCGTTGTATGCTATAAACTTATAGGCTTGAGAACTTAATTTAAGAAATTAAAATTATATGGACCAAAACCACACATTTGTAAAACTACATGGACCAAAAATATGGCCTTAAATATACAATGTCTTTTTTAATTATCTATTGCTCCTTTCCTTTGGTTTTGTTAATTAAGTACAACTAAGTTGACAGTAGTTGTCAAGCATGTGTACCGGTTCGTTTAATAGTCATGCTAAGATATTGATCTTATATTGTGTTTGTTGTGCGTCTGATAACAAACACGATATATATTTGTTAAGAAAAAACACGATATAATTTCTTAAAAGAAAAATATCATTACTTTATTATAATTAAATGAAAAAATTTCTCTCATATTTAATTAAATATTTTGAATATAACATGTAATTAGTTATAATAACAAATACTTGATATCATTATTTTTAAAAATAACAACATTTTAAAAATGTCAGAATATCAGGATAATAAATAAAAAATGAGTGTCTAATTATTTCTAACTCAACTTATACCCGAGATAAAAATTATAAAGGCAATTCATGATGTGATAGAAAAATGGTATATTTTAACAAAGTATAATTAATACATTATATTATGTCTCTATATCTTAACTATCAAACAAACATGTAGAGTCTAGGTTCGAAACCAAAATTCTTTACTTCTTTATAATTAAATTATTGGAACTTTGATGCGATGTTGGAAGGAAAATTGGAAGTTTTTTTTTTTGAAGTAAGGAAAATTGGAAGGTTAAACACCAAATAATTATACTTTGATGTAGTGTTGTGTGAATTGAAAAAATAGAGTGTGGGGGTCCCACATAAAATAGAACACACAGTAGTGTTTAAATTGCAGTATTTAATTTTAAATACTTGATAATGATAAAAATAATATTAATTATTATTTTTATTCGTGAATATCACTTTCCATAAATTTAGCTTATGGTGGTTGTGATAAGAATAAGAATTCAATTAAATTTCTTATCTTTGCTTCATTCAAATCCAATGAGTTTGTTTCATCCACTTTTATAGATATGTTTTGATCCTGTCCATAAGTGTTGTTGAACTGATTAATGGATAAATTCTCTTTTGATCTTATCCATTAGAGTAACTGTTGCCGCAATTTTTGCTAAAACAGTTACAAAATCTCTATATAATATAAGACTCCACTCAGTTTAAAAAACACACCAAAGAGTTTCTATTGAGTTGTCGAGAACTCTTTCTCTCTTCTTCCTCGAGCTTGTGTTGACGAGTTATTCTTCTCCTCATCTTTTTCTGTCCCTTCGAAAATAAGAGTGTTCTTAAGACCTTGGTCCCTATTCGGTATAATATCTCTTCGGAATTAAGCAAGTTTTTAAAAACATAGTCCATTCGATAATGTATGTCCTTCAGAATAAAGAGTATTTTAAGATCATAGTCCCTTTTTGAAACAATGGTAACACCATATTTGAGTGGTCTCATCACCATAACAGAGTGATAACAATACAATATTAAAGTGGCTTCAGTATTAAAGAGTGATCTTAATACCATATTTGAGGGTATTAATCTCGAACAGTTTTCTACAGTGCCGTAGTTAACTGCACAGTTGTAACTGGACTTGTTTTATCGTGGTTGATGGTCTGTCTTGCACAACTTTGGGCAGTTCCACGAAACGTCTTAAAGAAAGCAACCTGATTGTGACTCAACTAATAACAATTTTGATAGATATTCTTTTTAAAAAAAAGAATTTAAAAATCTAAATACAACATTTTGGATAAATTGGTGAATTTACTCGTCGAATTAAACGGTTATTTTCATTTTTCTAATGAGACAGCAAAAGGAACTATTGAACCAATAAGAATGATACACTTAAACAAACAAGAGTGGTCAGTATCACCTAATAATTAAAATAGATATTTCACATTTGTGTCACAAGGAGAGTGTGATTTGTCAAAAATATCAAGATACTGTTAAGAATTAGATGGGGTTGAGACAGATTTTTGCCATACTTATCCGGAACATGAAAATAAACATCAAACTACCAACCTGATTCCTTATAGTCCCCGAGATCATACGTTTTCGCAGTTAAGAGATCCGTGACCGTCTAATCGATATCAAACTTAGGGTGTCAATATCACGAGCCTTGAAGTTTTGGCCCCAGCCCATTTAGTAAAAGGGTTTAAAAATTCACAAAATTAAAAGGCCCACATTTATGCAAGCTCACAAATAAAAAAATTAAAAGCCCTAAACCCCAAAATTTCTATACATTTTTTTTACGGTAACTTTTTTTTTATAACTAAAATAAAAACTTTTTTTTATCTAACAAAAAACTTAGTTTTTTTATTTACCAAATTTTTTTTTGAAATAATTAATTTCTTTTTTACGCCCAAAAAAAAAGATTTTATAGTGGGTTTGGCCCCAAATAATTTTGGAAATTAGGGGGCTTTAATTTAGTGGACTTGGTGAGGGCTTTTCTGAGTGAGCTTTGAAATTTGAGGCTCTATTGACACCTCTGATCAAATGGCCCAAAATATAAGCAAACTTTGATTATTAATTTTAAAACTAAAATTACCGAGCTTGAAATATGGACTATTTGATTGAAATTGGACGGTCAGATATCCACTAACTGCATGAATGGTTAGTGTCAGTGACTGCATGGAATCCAGTTCCAAAACTACCCTCAGATACCGACATCGCTGTTGAAAAACTAAGTTTAAGATAAGAGTAGTGGCTACAAATTAAGACCTTACGTGGTTCAAAAGACAAAATATAATGACACATTGTTCTTAATTATCTTATGTAGGTCCATTTCCATGACCCACCATAATTTCAATTGCTTAGTTCAACAAGAAAGGTAGCAACCACAAAAGCATGGAGGTTGGGGTATGGAAAAAAATAATAACACATTTATTACATTTAATAGTAATAATAATTATCAAAATTCAATCACAATATTTAATCCTCTTCTGATTCATCTCCTTTTCAGACTTCTTTCACAAGTATTTCTTCAAAGGTTTCTCTCTCTCTTTGCTACTATGTTTATGAAATTTGAAGTGTTATGAGGAAGAAGCATAATTGAGTTGAAAGTAGGAAACTTTAAGAATTCAAAGAGGTTTTGGAAAAATGGGTTCATCTTGTTTTTTCTTAATATGTGTTCTTCATTCAACAATAGCTTTAACATGTGGATCATTGATGGTTTTTTATTCTGAAGAGGTACATGTCTTAGGACATGGAACAAAGACAGCAATAAAGCTACAAGGTTCAACACCACATGATCAGTTATTGATTCAAACATCAGATTCCTTCTCTGGATTATTGTTGTTCACAATTGGGTTTCTTGTGTTCATGGTTGCTTGTGTTAAGGATATGGAGTTTCAGAGTTTCTTTGCTAAAGGATGTGTGTTTCTTCATATTTCAATGGCAGTTTGGAGATTTTACTTTGTAGGGAAGGTTGAAGAACTTGCTTGTGATTGGCCTAGGCATGTTGTTGGAGATCTTGCTTTGGCTATTTCTTGGGTGTTTTTTCTTGTGTATATGTGGAGGGAGAAATATGATTAGTAGTTTTATTTAGTTACTTAATGTAAAAGCATAAAAAAAGTTACTCAATGTAAAAAAAATGTAAATATGTTTTGAGTGATTTGTAGAAAGAATAAAAACCGGATCCTCTACGGTTGTTGTACTGTGTAACAGTTGTAGGAAACGTTAGATTTATCGATTACGTACCAAGTACCATTTAGGACTTGTGATGTGGGGATACCAATTTCCAAAAGATCAGTGTCAATAAAATAAAAAATTACAAGCTTTTTGAAGGAAATAAACAAGATTTTTCAAACTCTAGAACAAGCAAGGGGAAATCAATCTTACAATGTGATAGAAATATTTTGGGTTTTCTTTGAGCTATGGTTGCTAAAATTCTTAGGAGAATGGAGAGTCGTTGTGGAATATAGGATACAATTGCTTGTGTTTTTTTGTAAGCACGTAGAATTGTTTGTTGGGTTGTTCATCTCTTCTTAATTGGGTACAATTTTAGTGTAAATTCTTATTGCACTGCATGCATAGTATGTGTTCATTTGCTTATGACTTGTGAGTAATGTCTCAAGAAGCTAGATCTTTTATATGATTATTATATTATGTACATCATTTGACAGTTTTTCAAATTAGATATATCATTATACAAGTTAAAAAATCCAGCATTCACAGTATTGGTCAAATGAGTTTATTTGCCATGCGTTATATAATCTATTTTTTTTGGTTGGGGTTTGAATTCTGACATTGCATATATTATATGCATATATTATATGCATTGTTCCTATCGACTGAGTTAAAATCTAAAATTTTAATTGACCATATGATTAAGTACATGATCTGTTTGTTTTATTTTTAAAAAAGGAAAATGTTAACAAATGCTCTAAGGGCATTGTTTAAACATCTAAAAGTAGCAACTTTTGCATTGAAAATTGTACGGTTATAACTTCAACAAGTGTTTGACTTATATTTTCAAGGTATAGTTTATTTTTATGGGTTCCTTAAACAATGCCCTTAGAACACTTGTTAACAAGACCCTTTGAAAAAATAGAATAGATTTTTTTTTTATAAAAAGATTTATATAAAATTATAAACAAACACTTCGAAATAACAAAAGTGATTTTTTTTAAAATAAAAAAATCCAAAACAAACGCACCCATAGTTATCTCACTAATACAAGACGGGGATAAGCCGGACATGACCCCTGACTCGATTCCCGCCTTCTTCAGTGGGAATTCTGATCCCGCTCAGTCAGTGAGGGGCGGGCTGTTAGAAGTTCGGCCTGGTTTTTTTGGTGTCGTAGGGGAGGGATTGGCCTTTTTAACGCTGAAAAGGAAGACATAATATAAATAAAATATTATGGGCTTGATTGATCATACTTGATGACTGACAAAACCCTGTTTGAGAATCCGGTCTTTGAGAAGGAGCGACGAACTACGTAGGAAAATGGACCTTCTTTCCTTTCTTTGATTTTCAGCAAGCATTTTTTGAAAGTAACAGCGGATCAGAAATATTTTTATGGAATGTCCTACTCCTTAAGTAAGGTGAGGTGGTTTTGTGTGAACAAAACAGAAACCTACCCAACATATGCCCTTCGAAGTTTCCTTCTCCATTTAAGCGGGAGCTTTGGGGAAGGAAAGAGGGAAAGTGGGTTCCTTTCGTTTGTTTCGGAGATGAGATTGCCTACAGGCGGGCATCTCCCGCAACGCAAGCTGCATTGTTCGCCACCACCAGATAAGCAAAAGATTCGAGTTCATCGGGGTGGAGCACAGTCCGCCAAAATCGGCGGTTTTTATTTTAAAGCAACACAGGTTACCGCGCGAGGTCGTCGTAGAAAGAAGTAATAATCTAATGGCAACCCACTTAAATTAGTTTAGTGGTACTTACTTGAGACCTTGAAATACGACCATCTCAAATAGTTCGATTATCGTTTAAACTAATTTTAGTGAACTAGTTTGACTTTATTTAAAAAAGTATTAATGAAGTGGTTGAACTTTGCTCTACAAGTCAAATTTGATCACCGACTAAAATAGTCATGAATTAACGATTAACTTACTTCTCAACCGAAATTTAGATTATTAGAGTCATTTTTTCTATGAAAGGAATGATTTAGACAAAAACAAATTATGATACCTTTTTATAGAGCGACCCTATAATTACAGAAACACAATCCCAAATAAATTTTATTTAAACACATACATAAATGATAAAAACTAATAAAAATAGTTTAATCACATTAGTTTATATCATTTTTCTTTTAAATTTTATCATTCATGTCTCTCTCACCAAATAATTTTTTATCACTTCTATCCATCCAAGACCTTGATCACGGTCCTACCCCGCAGCACAAAGTTTCATTTTGCCCTTTTCTTAGTTCAACGCAACGCAACAAACCCTGTCGTTTCGTATTCTTACACATCAAAAGCCAAACAAAGAGAAAAAGGTTCCATTAATCAATTTTCCCATTCTCTTTACAATTTCAATTTTTCTTCATCCATTCATATTCACTTCTTGATTCAATGGGTAACGCGCAAGTGCAAAACGGTGTCGCTGCTCCTTCTTCCTCCTCTGCTTCGAACCAACCAACAGTAACAGCAACAACGCCGGCAACGCCAGCAGCAGCAGCAACGGCGGAAACGCCAGCGACGGCATCAGCATGTGAAGTGTCAAATACTCCGAAGAAGAAGAAAATCTGTTGCGCTTGTCCTGACACTAAGAGGCTGCGAGATGAGTGCATAGTGGAACACGGGGAGGATGCTTGTGCCAAGTGGATTGAAGCTCATCGAATTTGTCTTCGTGCTGAAGGATTCAATGTTTGAGATTAATCGGTAATTTTTTGGAATAATAATAAGAATTGTTATAGGATCATGATAATGATGATTTTTTGTTTCTGTTAGAATTATAGAATGGTTGGTTATTTACCATTTGCTTATTATATTTTGGTTTAAATCTTCTTATCATATACTACTGGTTGTATTAAGTGAATTATTACAAATTTTGATTTAACAACTGAATTCCACACATGACTGTTACTGTTGTTTTTGTTTATGGGAATCATGTTGTGCTTTAATTAGGTTATAAAATCTTAGCTAACTAACTTTAATCCCCTAATAAAACCCCCTGGTGGTTTTGGCTTGGGACCGTAGCGTGAGTAGTTGTCTGTACTCGAGTCTTAATTGTTTTGTTACTCTGTTCTAAAGCCCACGATGATGTGAATTGTTATGATTATATAATGATGAATTACATGAATATGAAGTAATCCTGGTAACCGGCACCCTTGATCTGCATAGGTCAATTTGATATTGTTCTTGAGAGCAAGGATGGTCACGGTTTAAGTTGGTTTGATTACAGGTTACCGAGAACATAGGTCTTTTTTTGATCTTAGTCAATGTTTGACAAGTCTTTGTAGGTGTAATATTAGTTAGGAAACTAATGAGTGCTTAAACTTTGAAGTTTAAACTATGACCAAAACAATGTTTGTTCAGAGTCTACTTAACTTTGTCCGAACTCTAGTCTCTAAAGAATGGTAGTTTCGAAATCATTTAGATCAAAATATGGGGGGCTGGGTAGCTCAACTTGTTTGAGCCAAGGGTTTAAGAAGTTGGAGGTCCTGGGTTTAAACCTGGATGAAGGAGCAAATAGTAACTAACAACTAATTACTAACATTAACCATTAAAAAAACTAATTTAGATCAGAATCACTTCTATTTTAATCTATGACTAACTCAACGATCCATTGTCGTTTGACGCAAAACTAAGGAGCTGTTAAACCTAAAACATGGTTTTGGTAAATCTTCTGCCTCAACCTCTTTGTAAGTTTGTACCAATAACATCTTACCGTTCATTCACTTTTTTCTTACATGCCTATGACTTGCTATGAGTTGCCACCAAAACCCATTTTGTGATTTCCAATTTTTCTTTCATAATCACATCATACCTTGTTCGTGATAGAATTTTTCAATTTTTCACTGGTCCTACCCTATCAAGAGGGCCAACCAGCCAGCACATTAACCCTTGATATAGCAGAAATCCCAAATTGTCATCATACAGAATTCCATTAAACATCCTCTCTGTGACCATGGTAGAATTTGTATGAGGTTGATAGTTTCCAAAAACATATCAGTTGTTGTGCATCCATTTAATGCTTCCCCAAAAATATTTTCAACCCCTACTTTCTTCACCATCTTAACATACATATAACTCCCAGCTGCACCACTCCCATCAAGGATGCTGAGTTTACTAACGTGGACATTCAAATGCATTAGAGTGTTCCAAATAACTGGTGTTTGATATAGTATTGTTTATATTACATATTGTGTACTGTGCTTAATATTGTGATGTTTTAATATCAATTTTGAATTGCTATTATGATGCTATAACTTTCCAGAATTGGTGTTAGAAATACCATATGACTATGTGAGGGATTTCTAAAATATTTGGCATCCTAGAACACAAGAATAATGTATGAGTTGTTCCAAAATGTGTCTTGCCATTGATTCAAAATTCAAAATTCAAAATTCAAATTAATAGGGTGTTTTTGTGTATGCTTATATGTGTTCAATGATCGATTGATAATGGATTTGTGATCCATATCAAGAAACTTGAAACCATCTCAAAGAAAATTTGTAGGTACTCTGTTGTATCCAGTTTTGAGAAACTACTGAGAGCAAATTGAACATAAAATTTAGTATCCACACACTTTTGGAGTAATTGTTCAGCATCTTCATATTTATTCTATTTGCTGCAGCATTCTACTCCCATAAATTTATCCAACATGTCATGTATTAGTTTCTTTTGAATAATAACAAGAGTTATTATAGGATCATAATGCTGAAGATTTTCTTTTTTCATTTGGAATTATAGAGTGGTTGTTTAATTCTAATTAAAATTTCAGGGGATTTATGGCTTGTATTTTGGTTAAAATTCATCTTATGATATATATACTTCTTGTATTCAGCGAATTATTAAAATTTTGATATAAAACTGAATGCCACAGACATGCCTTTTACTATTGTTTTTATCACTAATGATACATAGGCACGTCTTTCTCGTACACTTGCGCAACACGTGTTTGATCAAATGCAAGAATATGGTTAACTCAGTTGAGTATTTAGGTTCGTTCAATTCACTGTCAACATTGTAGTTAATTCAACTATATGATTTACCAAGTATACTCTAAGCTATCAAATTTAAGCATCACTCGAACAACACATCGTCCTTAGACTATCTAAACTAAGGAGCAATTAAAACACAGCACCGTATTGGTAAATCTCCCGCCACAGCTCTTTGTACCAAAAGCCTTCCAAGAACTTCTTTACCTTTCATTCATTTTTTGTCACACATGTCCATGACTTGCTATGAATTGACACCAGATCCATTTTATGGTTTTCAGTTTTGTTAAGAATCACAATTTCAACTTACGTTGATCGAAAAGCTATACTTTGTTAGAGCGATTGAACGTGTGGTGGTGGTAGATCACTGGATTTTCAAACAGGCATATAACGGATATGCCAACATGATAGCAGGTTGTATAAGGTTCATAGTCTTAAAAAACATCAGTTTTACTGCATCCTTTTAATGCTTACCCGAAAATATTTCCAACCCCTTGTTCTTCACCATCATAATCGCAGTATTGGATGATGGTTGATGAAATCATGAAATTATAATAAGGGTAAAATTAAAATGGAATAGCAACATATCAAATGTATTGATTTGTTTGGGACTGGGCTGCGGAGTCTCACTTTTTCGTTTATTTTTAAATTTAAAAACATTGGTAGCACTTATTGGTTTTAAAAAGGAAAATTAATTGTGAGATCATAATGTAATTTTGACAATAAATACGCATTAAAATGTATAACTTATGACATAAAAAATATTCTTTTATCATCAAGGCGGCAGAGAGCAATGCACAACACACTACAAGAAAATGTACCACGAAATTGTATTGTTTACGTTAAGTCGATTTTAATTTTTAACCAAACTAATTTCCGACTCAATCAAACTTAAGTGATTTGAATTTGATAAAAAAATGTGTATTTTTCATGTTAAACTTAAACCAACTCAATTCGTTGATGATCAAGTTAGTATGGATTGGGGCAACGAGTCACAAGACATTTTTTTTTTCTTTTCAAATTTTTTTTAAAAAAAATATGGTTAAATTACTTTTTTCCGTGAAATTTTCAACATTTAGCTTAAATTTTACTATTATTTACAATTGTAATAGTTGAATTTACTTAAAATACTCGAAGTGTAACACACAAACTTAAACTATATTATAAAAGATTTATTTTTTTGCATAAATTGAATATACGAATTCACAAAATTATAAACTTGTTATCCAAACCAAATCACCTCATATTTGAAACAGTTGTTTCAGGTCGGTCTAAAACTTAAACGAATTCAGATAAAATAAGTTGGATTAGTGGATTAATCCCCAATTTTTTTCCACTTTTTTTTAAATGAAAAGGATGCTACTTTTTCAAAAACTTAAAAATTGATTGAATTGAAGTAACTTTCCCAAATTTTACAATTTAATTTTTCTCTTTGTACGCCGCCCGCCGTCGGCCGCCCTCATATTCTCAACAGTAGGTAAAAAGCCTCTCTCTTGATTTTCAGGTTAATTGTTCCGTGAATGCAATATTCAACAAAGAAAAGAGGTAAGTGTCGCGACTGGGTTTTCACTTGTTTATAGTTAGAACATACATTGTTTGTTTGACTTGTTTCAGTTAAAAGGTGTTTTTAGGATATGATCTATGCCACTTGCATCACAGCTTTCAAGTCATTGTAAGACCCCTTTGCTTCTTTCTTCTCTTTTTAAATATGTTTTACAATGTAAACCAAACCTGATAATTGTGTTCTTTTGCAGGAGTTTCAGAGCACTAGTGTTGCAGAACTCATTGAATTTTCAACTGAACTTGTCTTCCAAGTGTAATCCTCGCCAGATAAGAATGGAAGGTAACAAGAAGGAGTCTAGAGGTGCCCTTATTGTGCTAGAAGGTTTGGATCGTTCTGGGAAATCTTCCCAGTGTAGCAGACTAGTGTCCTACTTCGAGGGACAAGGGCTCTCTGCCGAACTATGGAGATTTCCTGATAGAACTACCAACGTTGGGCAAATGATATCTGCGTATCTTACAAACGCATCACAGTTGGATGATCATACTATTCACCTTCTCTTTAGTGCTAATCGTTGGGAAAAGAGGTTTGTTCTTTTGTTTTTAGTTTCCTAACATTTTCGTTATTATTTGTAAAAACTAGCATGGGAAGAACAAACAAAATTCTTGATTCATGACTTGGAATTTTATATATGGCCTTTCATAACTGTCTAGCTAGAAATTGGATACAGTATTCCTAGATTGTGATATAAAGCAGGAAATAGAAACCATACCCGCTTAGGCATTTAAGTTCTTTGATAAAAAAAAACTCTCATTTACATAATGATTTTGGAAGCCAAGTAAGTGATATCTTCATATATATTATGAATGAGCAACAAAGCCGCATGACTATGTATGTGGCATCACTCTCTTTGTTTAAATCAAATTTTAATTAAAATAAATTTAAAAAACTGAAATAGTGTGTTGGTGGAATACACGGTCGTGTGTATTTTACTACAACACGTGTCGTGCCATTAAGCATTAGTCATTATGAATATATGCTTTACATAATCAGAAGAAGCAAGCTTTGTTGCATCACTGCTTTGATGACATGTAGTGTTGTAAGGCTGACATGGGCTCTGACTCTTTGGGAATTAGTATTCAATGAGCTTGCGACATGGCTCCAGTTATTAAGTTAATATGGCTATTATGACTAGTGATATCTTGGCTAGTTTTATCCTAGAATGTGGTGCTTATTAGCTGATGTTGCATGCATGTTTCTTAGCAAATGTACCACTTGGATATTTTTACTGGTACTTGCTCATGACAAGTGAAATTTCAAGATTTCTTTGATTAAGTTGTGTTGTCTATGCAGGTCATTGATGGAAACAAAATTGAAAAGTGGAACAACCCTTATTGTTGACCGCTATTCTTATTCTGGGGTGGCTTTCTCCTCTGCTAAGGGACTGGATATTGACTGGTGTAAGGTAAAAGATTCACAAGGAATTCCCTGGAGATCTTCTATTTTAGTTCACTTTAGAATTCGTATAACTGCTTATGTTCTCGATCCATTAGTAAACAGGGAGTTTTAAATTTTGCAGGCCCCAGAAAACGGATTGCTGGCTCCAGATCTAGTAGCATACCTTGACATATCACCAGATGTAAGCAACACTTGCTGTTTGGCCAATATATAGTGATTTGTTTGGTTAGGTTGATACACTATTTCAAAGCTGCTTTATTTATTGGAACCACAGTTTTAAAACAATGTTTCTTACCTATTACTCTTTAGTTTTCTTCATGCTGGAAAAAGTTTTTTTATTCTGTAAGACCACACTTATATTCTATGGTGTTTCTTTGATCCATTTTTTGTGGAGTTGATTTACATAAGTTAGATGTATTACTTTTCTTAAGGGTGGTTCAAGTCCTAATACATAAAAGGGTTCGGCTCTCTTGTTTAAAAAATTTATCGACCTTGATCTTCTGATTTTTTTTCACTATTGATTGGCTACATTTTTTGAGTTTGGTCAAGCTCATGCATGCTTTCCTGTTTTGCTTATTTATATTCCTTGCACATTCATTTCAGAAAGCTGCAGAAAGAGGAGGGTATGGTGATGAGAGATATGAAAAGCTGGAATTCCAGCAGAAAGTTGCCGAACATTACAAAGTTCTTCATGATGCCTCATGGAAGGTAATGAACTCTTTTTTTTATGACATTTCCTCCTTAAATTGTAAGTTCTGATACTAACATTCTGTGTCATATATGCCAATGTGTCAAAATTATTGATTCTGTTTCTATAATCTCCACATGTTTATAGTTGGAAGGAAAAAAAATTCTCAACATGTCTTGCTTGTTGGCAATGACAAATAGTATTTTACTGCATTATGCTAAACCTCAGTTGGTTCTTATTTTCCTGTTTTTTCTTTTTCTTTCCCCTGGCTTGATGCAGATTGTAGACGCTTGCCAACCCATAGAAGACGTGGAGAAACAGTTGCAAGAGATTGCACTTGCTTGTGTCAAACAATGCCAAAAGGGGAAGCCCCTCTCCTCCTTGTGGTCGACATAGACATGCACTATTGAAAGAGATGACATGTATGAACAAATATGCCATATAAATTATGTACACTGAACCTCAATTATGAATAATAATTCCGGTTGATTCACTCCCACATAACAATGTCAAATTTGTTTGCCAAGTAATTTGAAGACGGCTTAGAGACTTTTTAATATGCTCAAGTTGAAAGGAATGTACAATTTCTGATTCAACAATTGTCACAACTTTCTCTACCCGGACACGGTCCAAGTTTTGACTGTGCCTAAAATTGATCAAGACTAGCATTTGGCCTGCTTCAAGAGTGTTTCATGTATGTGTTACCAGTTACCACAGAAAATATATTTTGAGAAAAAGTCGAATTGGTCCAAAAAAATTTACTAATCGATAAATTGTTACCCTTGTTTATGTGCCTTGAGAGCCACTTGTTTGTTTTATTAAATTTTGTTTACGTGCATATTAATTTAGACTTTTATTATATATAAGTTTGCCAATATTAATCAGGATTTACTTGACTTTGACTTCAACGTGTCTCTGTTTTTTTACTAGCAAGAATCAATTGTTGGATTGTACAAAATTTAGGTGTTTTATATTTTTATTTTGGTGAATCAGTGTTTTATATTTTTTGTTTATGCTGTTCACCAATTTTAGCCGACCCACTTAGTGGGATAAGACTTGGTTGTTGTTGTTCACCAATTTGGAGTTAGGATTATCAATGAATCATCGATTAAGTACAAAGGTATCAAACACTAATACTCACATGGACGTGATGGTTGCTGAAGAGACTTCATGTTTTAATCAAGAAAATCATACTTGTTAGAATAATTGTACTGCCACAACCATCGGAGCAAATCGTTGGCATCACTCAAGTCATCCTTATCAGTATATATACTGCCTCTAAGATATTTAACAATACAGGGTAACCATGGGAGTACAGTGGATCTTAAGTATATGGGGTTGGAGTGAAATGAGTTGCTGTGTAGGTGGGATTGAGTGAGAGGGTCACTATTTGATATCCATACATGTTTTGGCAATCCAAATAGTGTCAATCCACACTAGAACTCATTATATGGATATATTTCATATTCTATAAGCTGAACGTGTAAAATGTGTGTCCAGTTTATAGAATTCGAACCTCAAAAACACAGAATGTAATCTAACATTAAAACATGTACTCTTAAGATAATACCAACAACATGTACTCTTAAATAACAACACGCATCAAAACATAATCAAACTCTAATAACCATCAAAATTTGCCAATGAAACTTTGGAAAGGATATCCAATTGCACATGGGTTTATGGTTTATGTGTAGGTAGATTTGTCATTTGTGGAAAATGAATATAAATTAATTGAAGAGAATTACGTAAGGTTGTTAGGTAAAGTTTGAGTAACTTTGAGGGGAAGTGAGTGATTTATCAAAACTAGAGGGTGTGCATGTGTTGTTTAATTAGTGAAATGTTGAGAGGTCAATTTAATTTCATATAAAGGTGAGTTTAAACAAAAAAAAATTGAGGGTAAAAATCAATTCTAAACTAAAGGTAAGCTCCAAATTTTAACTTCAAATTAAAGTAAATTCTAGAGAGATAATTAATTATACCTGAAATCATTCAAACATTTAAAAATTGATTATACCTATTGAAAATCAATTTTAACTTCAAATTAAAGTAAATTCTAGAGAGATAATTAATTATACCTGAAATCATTCAAACATTTAAAAATTGATTATACCTATTGAAAATCAATTTTAAATCCTCCAATAGTGAATATATTTGTACAAATATATTCGTAAAAAAAAATAAAAGAAATGAAAAAAAAAATACTAGTAATTTCGTAATTTGCGTACAAATATATCAATTATTACGTAAACTCCGTTACTTACTTGCTCTTCCACCCTTTCTCTCTGTTTTCGCCACATGCAACAAAACAAGGGTTTGATTCTTCATGGACCAACACTCTCGCAAATTCAAAAAGCAAAAGAAACATATTTCCCTCTTCAAAAAAATGAAGAAAAAGGTTTCAAACTTTTTATTTTATTTTTTAATTTATTCATGAGGGTTTTGTTTTGTTTCTTTTCTCTTATCATGGGTTTTCACTTTTCAATCATGATCAGTTTTTATGTCCCTGATTGCAACATATCGATGTAAAAAATATTACACCTTCATACATACATATGGTGTTTTTCATCATATGCATGCGTGTTGGATAGTGGTTTCTTTTATTTATGTCTTTATATAGTTTTGCTATACGTAAGTTTTGGATTCAAGATTTCTCTCTTATACTACATAAATAAATTATTTTAGAAACCTAGAAAAACCATTTAGGATCTTACTGCAGGGTGTAGGTTTAAAGTTTGAGGATATTTGTTTTGGTTTTCAAAAATAGAAGGGATTGTTTAAGGAGGTTCCTTTAAATGTTTCTTAACGTCTGTCTTTTTCTTTATCAACAAATAATCATTGTTTGTTACTTTTGTAGTCCATTGTCCATGATGTGATTGACATTGACAACGGCGACAATGATGATGATAATTTAGCAGTACTTGCTGAAATAGCTCATAAACATGACAAGGGGAAGGCACTTGAAGCCGTTCATGAGGACGTGCTTGGTAAAATCGGTGTTCTCAAGTCTACCAGAGCTAGACGTAAGAGTGCAGCTGCCTCGAGTTTGACAATCACTGATGAACCCGAAAATGAAACTCTGAGGAAACTTCGAAGTTTTAAGCAATTTGACACTGTCACTGACACCTCAGACCATCACTTTATTAAAAGTCATTCCTCCATGGCGCAGGTTAGTTTTTCTAAACAAAATCTTTTAAAGGCATACTTTGTTTCAATTCTAATCTTAATTATACGGATTTACATAATATTTCTTGATCAGAATCCAAAGAGTTGGGCTACAAAAATCCAGGAAGAGTGGAAGATTTTGGAGAAGCACTTGCCGGGTGAGTTTAGCATTCTTGTTACTAAATAGCTTGTAAATTGTCGATGTCATATCACATTTAGCATCAATTTTCCTTTTTCGAGCTGATGGACTTTACCGTATAGGCTATATCCAATCATTGTTAATTTTTTCTATCAAACTCTATTCCTTGCTGTAGACAATGTAGGTCTAGTTATCGCCCTATTGAAAAAGTCTTGGCATGTTTTCTTTATAATACATCCTTGTTGAAAGATTGCCAAATTTTTCCTTGGTCTAAAGTTGGAACTTGGAATCAAGAACTAATAAATACCGAAATGTGAAACCAGCTTATGGCATATTGCTCAACATGACCATTTCTTTCACTTTTTTTCTTTAATGCTAATCAGATACAATATTTGTGAGAGTCTGCGAATCAACGATGGATCTCTTGAGGGCTGTGATTATTGGGGCAGAAGGGACTCCTTACCATGACGGTCTTTTCTTTTTTGATGTTTACTTTCCCCCTAGATATCCCAATGAACCCCCGGTATGTGGTTGAGAATACTTTATTTGGTTGATATTATTTTCTTGTTCAC
>Ga0315913_1004033_pt1 | contig 17720 bp, 10 predicted proteins | sample MpolsnodulesMG_FD_207736 | JGI IMG/M metagenome (GOLD analysis project Ga0315913, IMG submission 207736) | Medicago polymorpha root nodule microbial communities from Los Angeles, California, United States - small nodules | ecosystem: Host-associated > Plants > Roots > Nodule | place: USA... | reverse complement strand
ACCCGGTTAGTTTCATTTCAACTTACTTCTTTTTGCACTGATTTAACATTCCTATTTTTGGAAATGAAAACATTGAGAGAGGTAGTAGAGTTTGGTAATTTTTTTACCATTCCTTTTCTATCCTTAGGCTGTCTCATAATAATTGTTGGATGATGTCATATCTTGAATATTAGGCTGCATATCAAGTATTAACGTGTGTGTATATATACATTCTGCATATATTACGCAAATACATGAATGGTGTTCAATGCACAATTTTCAGTTTTCCACACGTACAGCGTTGGCAGACCAGCTGTTAGTAGGGTGTTTGTTAGGTGTAGTAGAACTGGAGAATTAAACATGTAATTAGAATTATCACAGTTGTAATATAGTTGGGTAACTAATTATGTTAGTGATTCTATTAGAGTTATCACAGCTGAGACTAACTAATTATGTTAGTGAACAGAATTATAATTAGACTTTGGAGGGAAAGCCGCTCTTCAATTAAATATTGCAGTTAGGAGAAACTTACTGTAGGATGGTATAGCCTGGAGGTGTCTGTGCCTTCTCTCTTGAAGAAGGAAACATTATGCTAAGTAAAACCTAACAATAGAAGTATAACATTCATGTAGCTTTCACCATGACTGTAAGTCTGTAACAAATCTAACCATTTCAACAAGGCTCACCTCATGTAAAATTATTCAACAATAAGCAATATACTAACATTCATGTAAAACACCTCTCTATATGTTTTTACTTCCAACATAGTCCTTGAGTAACTTTAATTTATGAGGAAAGAGTTTAAAATTGTAATCAAACGTTAGGTTTTAGGGGTTTTACTATAGTTGGACCCAAGCTGTATCTTTTCCGGTCATGTTATATCGACTTGAACGCACGATTCAACCGTCTCTATGATTTTTCGCGGTCCGTGCCCACCAAATCTTGATTCTTGAGCTACATGAGCTCACCAAGGGTTTCTAGATTGTGAACTCATACGATCTTATGTCCTGAAACATGATCTTGTCTACCTAGATGAAAGTACTAAGTTTGTTTTCTCCAATATAAATAAGAACACTTTTTCCATTTTTAAATGTTATCAGGTAAGATTTTATTAATTTTCTAGTATATCCCTTGTAGCCTTTTACCAGTACGAGTACAAGGTTTGCGACTAGACTAGCTGTAAAGCATTTAAACTTAAAGGTTTTTCCCTTTATATTCTGATAAGCATCTGTTGTGCCAAGGGTCAAACCCTTACAACGTATGCCTTCAATGCCCATATGCAATTTTAGACATTGATTGCTAACTTTTGTTCATTTACAGGATGAGTCAGACTCAAAGGAGAGATTGGGTCCCATAAATGTTGTTATTCGAATTTTGCAAATTTTACAGCTCGAGCATGTATTTCCTACACTTGAAAACATCAAAGAATGCTATTACGCTAGGGCTGAACTCTATTCCAGGAATAATATAAGTATTGATAATGCGTTGCAATGGGCATGTGACCACAGGAAAGTTATCATTGAGCGTACTCGAGTTCCAAGCCACGGCAATCTTAGTTTGTACAGATTAGCTGACAGCCACCTTGGAATTTGTTCAAACCCTAAGGTTGGGACCAATATTGATTATATAGAAGTGTGGCCACAATTGCAAACTTTTTTTCTCGACAATATTGGTGAAGGAAATCGATTAGAGCCTGGAAAATCCATGTACGTTTTTTATTTTCATTTTAATTGCACTCTTTTATATTTTGTCCAGTTCAATGATTTATCATCGAAAATTAATGTTAAGAGATGATTGTGTAATTGTTGTTATATTAAATATGAATAATTTGAGTAATTGAGCTCAATTATTTCCTGATTGAGTAATTGATGATCGAATAATTTGATATGATGATTGGAGTATAAGTTGAAATTAAGATTGAACATTTTCTGTTTAGGTTTGAGTTTGCTGGAATTCTCCGGGGGAAGTTCTTTAATGACTGTAACTTTGGTGAAAGGTTTCTGATCGGTGAGATATTAACTGTAATCCATGTCATGCTGAAGCCTAAACTCAATGGTGGTTTAGAATGGATGGGTAACCGTCCCGAGCAATGGGCTCCAAATTTCAAGATGCGGAATATTAGAAGATATAAAGGTTGTGTTCATAAATATTTTTGGTAGCTACAAAATTGATAATAAGATTTATTTTTAGACCTCTAACGTTGTCGATTTTTGGTTGTTTCTTTTCAGAGGAAGACATTGTAGGCGTAGCTTCAAGACCTTGACGCTGCTGTCATAACATGTTTTCAGCTCGATTCTCTTAACTTTTCATGACAATGCTTTTTATTTATTTGTAAGCTCGATTATTCGTGAGATGAGCTACTTGAGAAGACCCTTGATCTGCATTATTTGTAAGCTACTTGGGTATTTTTCTTTTTGTTTTTTCAAGAATTTCAGGTGCAACATGGGGATATTTTGAAAATCACATCCTATTGTCATGGTTATTGGTACAGGGTTGTTACTCAAATTTAGGGTCAATTTGTTTGAAATAAATGCCCCATTTGTTTTGGATATTTTTAAAATAAAAAAAAAATCACTTTTTTCATTTTTAAATGTTTGTTTAGGATTTTTAGAAAAATTATTTTATCAAAAAAAATCTATTTTGACCTTAAAATGAAAAGCTTTTAGGATTAACATTTCTCAAAATCTATTTTTCTCAAAAACAAGGAGGTAACACATGTACATGTTAAAACTCATTTAAAAAAAATAAAAATTTATGGGCAGTAGGCAAACAAAAAATAAATTCAGATTTTTTGTTAAATCACTACAAATTAATCTCTAGATTCTTTTAATACAAAATCTATTTTTTTTAAACCTAAAACAAACGCACCCAAAATCTATTTTTTAAACTAAAAAATTACTTTTTTTATTTTTTATTTTTGTAGTGTTTGTCTAAGATTTTTTAAAAAATCTATTTTAAAAATAAAAAAAAAATCATTTTTAGCCTCAAAATGAAGGTGGTTTCTAAGGTGAGGGTTCAATTAAGTCCCTCACCGGTGAAACACGACAAAAATACAGTAAGATTAGATTAATGGTTTTGATCTATTGAAAATAAAAAGGGGAACATCTACATTTTCTCACACCTTATATTGCTCCACCTCTCTCCATCTACAGTTGGGATATATTCTGATCTTCCATCTTCGTGCTAGTGATACCATCCTAAGATAAGTACACTTAGACTCAAAGTGGGCAAAGATGCTAACAAATTGGACCTTCATATCCAAAGTACATCTAACAATGGTTCGCATGTCAAAAAATCTGAAACTGAGCAATTAAGGGTTTGAAAATAAAAAAATGTCCTTCAATAATTATCAACAGTTTCTCATCTTTTGCTAAGCGTGTTTCAGGCGGTATTATTCTCACGCACGAAGGAATTAATGGAAAAGTTCTTACTTTATTCATAAACAATATCATAGCGGTTGAGGTAAGGTAAGATTGTATGTGAGAAAGTGTAAATGTTTTCATTTTAATGTTTGATAAATCATGACTATTAAGCTAATCTTACGGTAAATTTGTCGTGCTTCACCAACGAGGGACTTAATTGAACCCTCATCCTAGAATCCACCCAAAATGAAAAACTATTTCAAGTAGTTTTTTCAAAATCTATTTTTTTTTTATATACAAGGAACTCAAGTGCAAGATTTTTAAATATTAATTTTTTTTATATCAGTAAACAAACAAAAATAACTTTAGATTTTTTTATAAAAAATCTCTAAATTCTTTTAACCCAAAATCTATTTTTTTAAAGCTGAAACAAACGCACCCATAATCATAGTTTTAAAAACCAAACCGAAAACCGGTGGTGTCCGGTCCGAGTTGCATGACAGATCGATCATGCATTTAAACCGACGCAAACCGCATCGGCTTGGTTAAAATCAGTGTAAACTCGGTAAACCGACGGTTTAGAGAAACCAGACTGGTTTGAAGCAAGATATAATAACATATTGTTGGATAAATAACATATTGTTGGATAAATATCATATCTCGTCGAAATGTTTTTTTACTAAAATCAAAATAGCTTTCAATTTTAGTTTAGAGAAATGATATCTGTACAACCATTTTACAACAACTTTTAGACATTTTTCTCTCTCTTACTCACATTATAATCTTATTCTCTCTCTTCTTTTTTCTCTCTCCATTATTTTTGACCAATGAAAAGAGAGAAAAAGAACGTTGTCAAATAGATTGTACCAAATAGTTGTTCAAATATCATTGCTCTTTAGTTTATATCTTTTGCTGATGAAAATAACTCACAACATGAACATATATAATCCTTTAAAAAAACATATATAATTGTTTAAAGGAAAACACAAACATATATAATCTTTATCAAAAACATTAGCATATATAAATAAAGCTCAAATATTTTATTCAAAGCTCATAATAATTATTATATAAAATTATTTCTTTTTCTCTTTCCGATAAAAATAACTCACAACATAATAATTATTCTATGAAATTGTTTTCAATTTAAAACTTACTCTTTTTTTTACCTTCTTAACCGGTACCTTGGTCGGTTAACATGACCGTTAAAAAAACCCTCATTGTTAAGTCGTTTACAAATGTGTTGGTCCCATTAACTAGTATCTTGATATACCAACAACTGTTTTGAATACTGCTGGTTGACCTCTGCCATTGAGTACGATTGAAACTCGAATATGTTTTGAAAATTAATTTCCCTAAAATTCAACTTTCTAAAGGTCCATGTATTTAGACCATCTTCAACTTGTCTTCATAATAATATCCGATAAATAAGGCACTGTGAGACCTTGAACAAGAGCAATCCAAACACGTGCCACATTCATCATAAACTCAGCCACCCAACTTCTGTAGTGCCTTCCCTATCAATTTGCGAAAGAAATCATTTACTTATACGTAATTTTTAACGTAATTAAACCATGTGCAAACTTAATCTCTAGTTTAGCTGTAACATTAAAATTTAGCGTCACGTAGTGCTTCCTATAAAACCAACTTAAATTATATATACCACAAAAAAAAAAAAAAAACTAATTGTTAATCAACTACCCATCAAGATTCCATGATCATCTTTTTATTCGATCATCATGTAAATGTCAAATAAGACAGACGCCCTTATTTTATTGTAGTAAACAATTGAGATTCCAAAATCAAATGATAAAGGGTTAATAGTGATTTACCCCCTGTAATATATGTCATTTCCGGTTTTACATCCTGTAAAATATTTTTTTCGATTTACTCTCCTGTAATTTTTTTTTGTTTTGATTTACCCCCCAATAGGTCATTCAAAAACGATTTTTTTTTTCTTCCAGAAATTTTGGTTTTTGAATGACCTATTAGGGGGTAAATTAAAACAAAAATATTTTATAGGGAGTAAATCAAAAAATATATTTTACAGGGTGTAAAAATCAGAAATAACCTATATTACAGGGGGTAAAACACCATTAACCCAATGATAAACTAAGGTACCGTTTGACCAGACTTTTTTACTGTCTAAAAACTCCTTTAAAAAGGTAAAGTTGTTTGGTTTAGTTATTTTTTTTGTTTTAAAGTTATTTTTAAGTTAAAAGTTGTTTGGCAAAATATTGTACCAAACTTACTTCTCGACAATTTATTTCACATGCATCTCTCTTCAAATCACGTTAGAAACCTTTTTTTTTTAATATTTATATTTCAATATGTTTTTTTCTTTCATTTAATTTTTTTTATCCGGTCCATTTTATTTTTTTGAAGGAGGGTCCATTTAATTTTATTATCTATTTTTGAAGGAATTTATTATCTTTTTATCACTTATATATTTCAATATCGTTTAATTATCACAACCTAGCAAATATTTTTATTCACATTGTCATTGAAGACACCAAATATTTTTATTCCTTTTCTTCAGCCTCGAAAATATATACACACATATTAGCGATTAGAGTAATACTTTATGTCCGTCCGTCTGTTTTTTTTGTTACGCTAATGCATATAATTTTTTTTAGTGTTGTGTAATACGTATAATTATTTTTATAAATTTTTGATTTTAATTAAAAGTAAAAGTATAGATGCCTAAAAAAATTACACTTATGTATATTTTGCACATTTATATTGTAACAATATATGCATATCTTTTTCTTATTAAAAAAACTAAACATATCTTTTTCAATGACACCAACAATGTAACAAATATAATATCATATAATATAAATTCTTATCTTTTTGAATGACACCAAAAATATGGTATTCTTATAACAAAATTTGTTATAGAGTATAATTGAAAAAGAAAAAACCAACTATTCTCTTTATATATACACACACCATATACATATTACATATATATATATTCTTCAGCTCCACGATTCTTTCACTGAGGCAGACGAACATATTATGCAACACTGAAAAAAATCATACGCATTAGCGTAACAAAATAATAGACAAACAAACATAAAGTATTATTCTAAACTCTAATGTGTGTGTGTATATTTGCGAGGTTGAAGAAAGGGAACACAAATATTTGGTGTCATTCAATGACAGCGTGAATAAAAATATTAGCGAAACTGTGATAATTAAACGATATTGAAATTAAATATATAAGTGATAAAAAGATAATATAATTCCTTAAAAAAAGATAATAAAATTAAATGGACCCTCCTTCAAAAAAAAAATTAAATGGACCAGTTAAAAAAAAATTAAATGGAAGAAAAAACAATATTGAAATATAAATATTAAAAAAAAAAAAAAGGTTCCCAGCGCGGGTTGAAGAGAGGTGCTTGTGAAATAAATTGTCGAGAAGTAGTTTTTTGAAGTAGCATTCAACAACTTTTGGCTAAAGCTCATTCCATTCAATTTTATGCATTCTAAAAAAAGTACTTTTTTAATAAGTAATTTAATTGATATTGTGTTTGGCCTAGCTTCTCCTTAAAAAAACGTAGAGAAACTGAAAAAAAAAGTCGGGACAAACGGTACCTAAAAGACAAGAATAGTGTAGCGACTCATACCACATGGGATATATGAGTTTAGTTTCTACATTTAAGTAATTTTGTAGTATTTATAAAACCAATTAAGCCCTTTGAACAAGAAGTCCTAACTACCGTAACAGTCGAGATTTAACTTACCTAAATTTTCTTAACATTAAAACTTAACACAATATAGGCCATATGTCACTGTAGCTTTATACATCTTTTTTTCATTTTTTTTATTATTTTCTTTCCTTTTCTCTCCTTAAGACCATCTTTCCCTGCCACCATTCTCTCTGTTCAATGCCACTGCTCGCCGGTTCTCTAGCCGCCGCCGTCGTAACTTCTATCACTAATCACCGTTGTCGTAACCACTGTCGTCTTTTCTTCTATCAGTCTTATAATCATGAGCTATGAACGAATCTTTGGCGGCAAGGACGGATCTGGGCTCAGTTCTCGTCGGAGTTTTGAACAAATTTGTTTTCTCAATGACGATTTGATGGTGGTGAGGATGGTCGTGACGTCTCCAGATCTGGACGATGTTCGTGGCTGATGAGGATGATGTTGATGCTCTGAACAGATCTCTGACGGCGTGAGCGAGAAGAGGAGGTCGTCGACGCTGTCAGTTCCATATATGAGGGAAGAAGGGTGCGGTGGTGAGGACGACGGTGGTGGAAGAGGGCGGTGGTGATGAAACAAAGGATGGTGGAAGAATACAGAGGGAAGAAGGTCGCAGTGAAGAGAGGAAGAAGATTGAGTGTTGTGTCTTTACAAAAATACCCCTGCTTTTAAGTCTGAAATGTCCAAACTGTCCATGGTGTCTGTATTGTGTCTAAATTTTTGTGTTCAGTTATCATTGTTGATTAACATTAACATTGTATACAATTGAGCGTGGACATGAGGTCAACATCAAACTTGATATGAGAGGACAAACAACCGAAAAGAGAGAAAAATAATATAGTGTCTTTCTTTTTTTTGAAAGAATATATAGTGTCTTTCTATCAGGTGCAATATTGCACATATTAAATCAACTAAAAGTGAAATTTTTTTATTGAAAATCAACAATTATTTATTAAAAAGATACATCTTTAATATTAAATGTATAAACACCAATGCAAACTTATTTTTTTAAACTTCTTAACATGTGCAAATTTACACATGATAGAAAAACTCAATTAAAATAGAAAAATTTCATTAGAACTATTTCACTTCTTTAATTAATATGCGTAGTTATATTCTTAAAATTTAGCAAAACGGTCAATCATTTTCTTAAAACACTTATGATGTCATGGAGCTAGGAAGTAGTAGCTTTTATAAATGAAATTGACACAAGCAACTCACACAAACCAAAACCCTCCAGGATAAAAGAAACGAAAGAAAAAAAACAAAGCAGAACAGATGAAACAACCAGAATCTAGAGGACATTAAATCAAATTACTAGCAAGACGAACGACGGGAAATCCCAACCTTAAACCATTTGCTAGTCTCAGAGTGTTTAGAGTTTAGGGTTTAGGGTTTGTATATCACTCAATATTATTTAGTTACGATGGTGTAAGTGAGACAACTCCTCCATTTATTAAAGGAATATATATATTAATATATATTATTTAGTTCCACTCTTTTTATTGCGCAAATGTTTGAAAATTATGAATGATGTTTTTCTATAAAAAAAATTATTTTGATTAAAACTAAAAATATAAATGGCTGTTGCTTTCAAATTAAAATCAAATTGACGATGATTATCTATTTCAATGACACCAACAATATAACAAAAAATATAATCTAAATTCTTTTTTTTAATGACACCAACAACAATCTTTATTATATAAAAATTATTGTATAGATTATTTAGTATAAAATTGGATCTATTTAGAAAAAAATCTACCCTAAACCCTAAATCAATACTACTTGTTCAACCAAAAAAAGAACTGTTTTATTTTTATGGAACAAGCTCTCATGAGCAGCAATTTAAACAATACAGTTACATTTTTTTTTATTAGAACATTAAACGGGAATAGCCACTTTTCATAATATATGGGAAATTAAGTATTTTTTATTATTTTTTTACATATGAGAAGGGAGCATCTCATAAAATTAGACCATAAATGGTCCACTATACTTTAGAGTATACTCCTCTGAAAATATTTTCAGACTTTATTTTCTCCATTGTTAATTTTGATGAGTTAGTTTGTCTTCTTAAAAAAGAAAAGAAATAAGTCTTATTTAAGATAACATTTTAAAATCATTTTATAGGAGTTGTCTAATAAAAAAATAAAAATAAATCTGAAATATTATTCTTTCACCATAATTTCACTACTTTCCGATAATTTTAAAGATATATAGCATAATAACACTCCTTTCCTCCTAAATACTCTCCTTTTGTAGGGTGGAATAGCAAAGTAAAAAAAACTACTAACAATGGATGGCATTAAGCAAGTGAAAATGATTTCCAATGAGATGGTAATTCCAAACTATTAGCCGCACATGGGATTCCTGAATAGATCCAATTTTATCCGATGTCTTCGGAGGGACGAAAAATGATCGTAATCTATACTATATATAAAAGAAAAACAACCTCTTTCAATTCTTTTGGGTTTTCCTTAAAAAAAAAATCTTTTCGGCTAACTTTTTCTCTTTTCAAATTTACCCTCAGTTTTCAATACAAATAACACATGTAACACATAGATAAAATAAATTTAAATATTAAAAAAAAGTAACAAACACGATATAAATATATATATATATATCTGTTTTTTTCTTTATCATTTAAAAAGTGTAACAAACTCGATAAGTATATTCATACTTACTTTTTTAGTATCCCAATTATACCCTTAAACAACTTTTATATAATAAAGATTGTTGTTGGTGTCATTAAAAAATAGAATTTTGATTATATCTTTTTATTATATTGTTAATGTCATTGAAATAGATAATCATGGTTAGTTTGGTTTGTTATAACTTGATGACAACAAACATTTATATTTTTTGTTTTAATCAAAATCAAAATTTCACAAATAAAAAATACCGTTCATAATTTTCAAACATTAGCGCAATAAAAAGAGCGGAAAGACGAGCACGTGAGTTTCAGTCTTTTTTCGCTAGTAATAAGTAAAGAATATCCGTCCATGTGCTAATGATGCATTGGACTCATAATAATTCATCAAAAAAATATATTAAACAATACAATTGGAACGCATTAGATACAATTATAATGAGTAGCATGTTTTCATTAAATTCATAAAACATTACACTATTTTCATTCTTTCAAAAATTACACTATTTTCATATTTTTTGTGTATTTAATTATAGTTGTTAGTTTTTCATTTTGAACATTATATATTGGCCATTGATTGAAGGATGGAGAAGATAGATTTAAGAAACAAAAGCAGTCAAGCCAAAACTTTGGGTTCTACGGTATCAATATTAGGGGAAATGTACCATATCAACTAACTATAGTTGATTATTCATACCGTAATAGTCCCCCTCAAACTCAAACTCAAACTCACCAATTTGAGTTTGAAATACAATAAAAAGTACAATGATTATTCATACTAAAGCAACTAAGTAAAATGGATGATAGAACATAGAACTAGCAAATGACAAATATGATAGGAAAACATAGAATGCCCAGATTGAGACCAAACAAATTTTCTGATGAAGTCCAGGCCCAATTGAGAAGCTGAGATAAGTTGTGAATGCAGCAAGACCTTTCTCCCTGAAAATGCAATTCCATTAGCTTTCTTAAACGCACTTTCTGCAAACATAAAAATTGAATATCTGAACCAATCGTAAACCAGCTTTTCTAAAATCTGAACCAAAAAAATGAACTCTAACACGCTTCTGTAACGCGATGCTGCAAAAGCAATTCTGAAAACGTGATTCTACAAACCATATCATTGTTGTTCAACAACAATGGAAAAACAAAATTCCATTTCACCCAAACACGTTCTAAACTGTGATTCTTTGAGAATGATGTTTGAAGCCAATTTGAAGCGAAATCGCTTTTCACTGTTAAATGATGAGTCCTTGAAATTGAAGAACAAAATGATGCGGACATGTTTCTTGATCTGTTAAGATTCTGAATTGATATTATGAATCAATACATCCTCCCTCTCGATACACTGTGTGAATCGAATGAAGACAAGCAGTTCCTTCCTCTATCCCAAGGGATCCACCACAAACGGAAATGAATTTATCGGAGAACTTTAAAAACTGAGAACAGCGAACACGAACCAATTCTTCCACCAGGATTGAAATCGACGATTGATTCATCATGTAACTTGAGAAACCGAGGTTGATTGTTGATGGCAGAAACAGGTTGTTCAGACTGTTTTCCGACGAACAACCACGAGGCAAAAAGCCTCACAACCGCAACAACGTAAACAACGCTACACAATCTCACCAGTAAATTGTGACGAGAACTTCTGGAACTACATAAACGAAGAAATCAGAGTCACAATTCATCAATTCAGGTTCAAGAATTTCCAATTTCTCATCTTGCGAATCAACAAAGACATAATCGTCTTCCTCGACGATGTTGCAGCAAGGAGTAACAAGAACACATGGAATCTCCCCAATCTTGATGGAGAATCCATCAAATTCTGGTTGTAATACTCATGTAGGAGATACTACTGGAAACTCATTGTAGAAATGAATAGATTGATAAAAGATGAAGGCTTAAATATTGCACTCAAATATGACCCGTTTCAGTTTTGGTCCCTGTAAAAAAAAAAATTTGTTTTTGGTCCTTGTAAAAATTTTTGTTTTATAAAATAGTCCCTCTAGGGACTACTATTTTCAGAAACAAATTTTTTTGCAAGGACCTGTTGTAAAAAACAAAATATTTTGCAGGGACCAAAAACTACAAAATAGGTCCAGTCATGATGTGCCACGTATGCAAATCATCACAAAAATGAGGTCAGTGACTATTTTAAAAAACAAAAAATTTTGCAGGGACCAAAAACAATTTTTTTTTTACAGGGACCAAAACTTAAACGGGTCATATTTGCAGGGACGGGTGCAATATTTAAGCCAAAGATGAATAATGAGTACAATAGAGTAAGGTATTTATAAGAGAATCTTGAAGTAACTAACTCCCTAACTAACTAACCTACTAACTCTAGTTACCTATCAACTAACTATAGATACTTATTCATACCGTAATAGATTCATTATAGGGTTTTGTTAGAAGCCATCCATGAAAGTTTCTTTTAGTAACTCACACTTCAAAATGTGAATTTCACTTTTTAGTTATAACTTTGCCAAAAGACACCTTCGTTAAAATTAGTTGATATCTTTTAGAAAATGCTCATAGAATAACTTGCTTTAAGGTGTCTTCTAGCGAAACCTTTTATTATATATTGATGACCACTAATTTTGACTGTATGAATTATATAACTTGATTTTTTTTTGGCGAAAATTAACAATGCTCTTTTTTCAACCGTCTTAATGGAAAGACAAAAACAGGTGATATATAAAAGTACTCCATGTCTCAACAAAATTAGAAGTGAATTAACAATCCAAAGACAATACTCAATTGAAGAAAGCTAAGAACAATACTCAATCCTTATCATATATTGATCTTGGTTCCCCAACCATTTAGCACTTCCTTGAGAATTTCAAGGGCTGTAACAAGGGATTAAAGGTCTTCCTTGACATCTTGGTCAACATTCCTCTTGCAAGCAATCTCTACCCAAAGTTGTAGCTTTTTCAGTAAGTTAGTCTAATGTAAGGACGTGACTTCAAATTTATTTCGTTTAAATAAGTTTTTGGTCCTATAAAATTTTAAAATTTCTTCAATGTTTGATCTTCAATTGTTTTTTATGGGTACCCTTTATATTTTTAAATGAGTTTTTCAAAAATGCTTAGAATATTATAAGAATTCTTTCATAAAACCTTAAATTTAAAAAAAAAATAAAAAATGAATGAAATATAAATTGGATTAATATCTCTCCATCGTATTCCTCCAAATATTTGTTTTCTTTCCTCATGTAAGAAAACGAAAAAAGACAAATTAATTTAAAACAAAAAATTACATTTAAAAGAAAAGAAACCAATCTTGAACTCGAAATTTTATAACAAGGAACCGATCTTAAACTCTCATATGGTATACATATAGGAAGCAACTATGCCTATCATGGTTTTAAATTTCAGTCAGCAATATAAAAAGACCATGACAACATCGCAACTACAATTTCGATCGCATCAATTTGTAGTTATTTCTTAGGATGAGTGTCTTCAGGATTTGCAACTCCAGCAGTAACCTTAGCAACATCAACAGCAGATGCTTCAGGCTTCTTCTTGGTATACAAAACCGAATAACCAATAGCAGCTGTAATAAGCAAACCACCAATAGTCATAGTGGTGAAGTTGTATGGAAGTGATTTCCTTTGGTGAAGAACATTTGCACCAGCTGCTGAGCCATGATTACTTCCTGGTGGTCTCTTTGAAGCTTCTACTCCTGCTGCTTTTACTTCTTCTGAACTCATCTTGTGTGTTTCTGCATTTTTTCTCCAATCTTCGTTTGTAGTACTCATTCTTATTCTTATCTCTTTCTTTTGTTTGCTAATTTTCAATCTTCTCTTCTATTTGCTTAATATATGTATAATATAATTTAGTTAGGGTACTTTATTTGCTTCAAGACAACAAAAAAATGTAGCTTAGCCACGTACAATGTTAATTTGGCTGTTTTCTCAACACGTAGTTGCTACGTGTCATTGAAGCTGCCACGTGCTCCTCATAATCATTATTTGCTTCTAGGTGTCCTCTTTTGTCCATCAAAATAAACACAATGACGAGTCATCCGCTTAATATTGCATATTATATGTAGGAATCAGGATTCGAATTTCAAACACTTACTTCTTCATATATAAAATATGTAAGCTTTAGTCATTAAACTACTTGATCAAAATAAAAGAAATAGTTGGATGTTTCTTCTGTCCCATAATAACTGACTCATTTGTTAAAGATCATCATCATAAAATGGATGATTGGTTTCATTTTCATTATTTCTATTAACTTTTTCTTCAAAAATTATATTTTTATAATAATACACACCAATTATACTAATTTTATCACTCCTAATTCAATACTCTCCGTCTCATTTTAATGATTATTTCACTACTTTTTTTTCTGAAAATAATTGTCATTTTAGAATATCAATACAATATTTATTATTTTTTCCACTATTATACCTTTATTTATTTACTAATTATCGGCAATATATATTATTTTTTATTCCTAATTCACAATTTACCATATTCTTTATATAAGTAAATTTTGCTTTTTAGGTTCATTCAATTAATTATGTATGTGGTTCATATTGTGTACCACATACATCATTAATTAGATGAACTTAAAAAGTCAAATTTTTAAGTTGATGTTGCTTCCACATATTGTGTACCACATACATTTCTTTATCCAGCATTGATGTTGCTTCCACCCCCAAATTCTCACATTATGAATGACATCATTTTTTGATTTTCAACTACATGGACTATATCATGGCCACATTTTGTTTACATATGCTTATGTTCCTTATACTTTCTAGTAATAAACACATCGCCATTCAAGTGGAGTGCAAACTCTAGGTATTAGAGAACATTCAATAGAAACAATTTGAAAGTAAGAAGAAGACAACTACTCGTGCATAAAAATAATCTTAGACACTTAACTCATAATCTATAAAACACTTTGTTTGCTAGTCCAGTCATTGATGGGAACAAAGTCTAAACTTAAATATAATAAATATTTAGCAAGTCTCGACCTAACGGTTTAATATGATTGAACTCAAACTTTAAATCAAGGTAAGAAGTAATACAACAAACACATTTTTATTGTCACTCAAATTGTAACATAGACTTGAGATACAAATAAAGCACAATATCTTGGGGAAAATCGAGTTACAAAAAACTCTGCCTATTTATTCTCTTAAACTAATATTCATTATCTCATTTTATTATGTGACACAACAACATGGTTAAGTCTTTATCATCTAAAACTTGAACTATGATAATATCAATGGTCTCAATTAGAAGGCCTAAGAAGCATCAATGTCATTTGAGGACCCAGAAGTATCTCCACTTGGTTCACGAACAAATCGAAGTCTATAATGCTCTCCTAAAACATGTCATAGAGAAATGCAAGGGGAAATGTCATTAATCACCATCATAATATTAAGATTCATATAGTAAAATAAGTAATTCAAAAAAATGTAAGAAGCAATAACGTACCTTGAAAGAGTCATATATATCTTGAAGTGAAGGGATTAATTCAATAGGTATTTGGCTTTTTATCCTTAAAACATCCTGGTAACCGTAGGTAGTAAGTAGTTCAATAGGCAGCATTTCCCATTTCGCTGCAAATATACAAGAAGCGAAAGTTACAGTAATTGCAACTCAAATGATAAAAGAATGTATAAACATTTGATATGTTAGGGGTAAATTCTATTAACCCCTACCATACTTTTTAGTTTATTTTAGTTTAATATATTATGTACATATATTAAGTATTGACTTGGTCAACATCCACAATATATATTAAACAAAAATAAACTAAAACTATATTATATAAGTTAATAGATTTGAATATGCAATTCTCCACTTTTCGGCACTAAATGCGTGTGAGTTTCGCCACTTGACTCATTATAAAATAAAACGCATAGTTTTATATAGAACACATAAAAATCCATAAAGGATAAATAAGAAATGTTACAACTACCGACCGCAACAGAGGTTTTGCAACTGACGACACAAACAGGAAGTATACGCTTGTTTATATCATTAGCCCACACCACATACCACTTAGGATTTTTAGGATCATCAGATCCAGTATCATATCCCGTATTGGAAGGATATGTTTGATAACATTCAAGATCCACTCTTTCCACACTTCCCAGCAAAACACGACAAAGTATAAGATGCTTCTCTTCATCTTTATCCACTTGATATTGCATACCACTGCAACACAGATAGAAATTTATCGATTATTGTTGCAACATAAAATTTATACTCCTTCTGTCCCACATGGATTATCATATGAGATAATTTCACACAAATTAAATACAAAATAAAAGTGTATTTTTTTGTCCATGTAAAATTACAAATCTTTCAAGTTTAGTCCTTAAAATTATTCTGACGATTTTTAGTATTTAACTTTTATAAAAATGAGGGGATTAAAAACACGTGTTTTTGTAAAAGATAGAGATTAAAACTAATAAAAAAATTATAGGGACTAAAATAAAAATATTTCATATTTTATTGGTCTAAAAACTTATCTGAAAATAATTACGATTTTACTAAATTAACTTTATTAACCTTTGATTAATTCTCATTATCATAAATGCAAAGTTAAAAATAATTTATATAATGTTAATTAGATGATGCAATTGATTATTTTAATAACACTCAAAACTTATTGCGTCACTCTTTTGTTTATGCAAATGTGAGAATAATTATGTAACTAAGTAACCCCCAAAGGTTGGTCTAGTGGTGAAGATCTGGGACTTAGGAGCATGCTCTTCTCTAGGTCTCAGGTTCAAACTGAGTGATTAATTCATGAATCATTTAAACTAAAAGGAAACTTAAGTTGATGATGTAAGTACATGTGTTGGGGTGACTCTAGCTCAGCTAAAAAAATACCAGCTCCAATTGATGGTCGCAGGATTGGATAGTTGGGAATTAGTTCAAAGTCGTCAGAAAAAATGGATGCCACTTTTTCTGTTGGAGCTGCATACCAGCCATAAACAATATTCACCTTACCTTGCACAGCTCTTGTAACCTCAATGTTCTTCTCAAAAGCCTCTCAACGATCCCATCCACGAGGATTTGAAATTTGAAATTCATGAATGGATGTGACAGTAGCACGAGGATCGATGGGAACAACATTGTTCATGAACAAATTGTTTATGTATGCATACGTCTTGTTACTCTTACTCAACAAGTTTGCATTGGGAAATTTAGAGGCAGGAGTTAAACTTTTTTGTTTGGCTACAACAACAAGCTCTTGATCATATTGGACTTTTCTATTACCCTTCTCATTATCATCATCAATTGCAACTATTTTTGAGAAATCATGATCAATAAATCTTGTGGGAAAGAAAGGTTTACCTTTTTCATCAATCCATGCAATGGATCTATGAATCTTAGAGTCAATATGGACTTGTAGCATGCGTAAAAAATCAAAGGCATACATTGAACCTTCAATTTTTAGAGGAACAATTGTTTTTCCACTCACAAATCCGCAACGTAAGGAATCCAGTGCTTCATCTTTGAAATCATGCCACCAATTGTTTAGGTAAAACATGATTCTCACAGGAACTTGGCTCTTCTCAAACTTTTTACCATTCCTGAGGAGGAACTCGTTAGAATCACATTGGTCATGTTGGTGATTTGGGTTAGGGTTTATAAGTAGTGTTGGCTGTGAATGCGATAATGACAAAGGTAGAGGAGCTATTGATAAAGATTGTAATTTCAGTGGTGGTGGAGGCGGAGGAGCTATTGATGAAGATTGTGAAGTCATTAACGGTGAATGTGATGATGATGATGATAGGGAGGGAGGAGGAGGAGGAGGAGGAGGAGAAGTTACTGAAAAAGATTGTGAAGTTATTGGTGGTGAGTGTGGAGGTGAAGGAGGAGGTGATGGTGATGGATGAGCTATTGATAAAGATTGTGAAGTTATTGGTGGTGGAGAAGGTGTAACGCCCTAGTTGTTTTTATTTATTTTATTAAATATAGAGTTTATTTAATTGAATTATTTTATTTATGTGATTTGTTGATGTTTATTTAAATGG
>Ga0315913_1004029_pt1 | contig 17730 bp, 5 predicted proteins | sample MpolsnodulesMG_FD_207736 | JGI IMG/M metagenome (GOLD analysis project Ga0315913, IMG submission 207736) | Medicago polymorpha root nodule microbial communities from Los Angeles, California, United States - small nodules | ecosystem: Host-associated > Plants > Roots > Nodule | place: USA... | reverse complement strand
TGAGTGTAGATTGTAGATTGTGTAATTAGGGTTTCAATTTTATACAATTGGGGAAGAAAGAGCCGTTGGGGAAGAAAAGAGCCATTTGGGAAGAAAGCCAAAATATTTTCTGCAAATCAATCAATTTAGTCCTTTGAAATGTTTGTTATTATCAGCCAAATTAGTCCCTGCCTACGTGGCGTCTGACATGTGAGAGGTTAACGGTCACGTCAGCTCCGTTAACGCTCCGTTTGAACAGAAGGACTAACTTAATTGACATTTAACAAATTCAGGGATTAAATTGATATTTCGCATAATTGAGGGACGAAGTTGACCGACCCGTGAAAATTCAGGGACAAAGTTGATGGTTCACTCAAAAAACAGACGCACATCCTTAAAAAAAATGAACTATGTGCATTTAAGTAACCAATTTTTTTTACCATTAGTATGATAATTATTGTAGATTTTTGTTTATATTTGAGACTATTAAGTTTTTTTGTTGTTGTTTATATATGAGACTAGAAGGAGTGCACCTAAATTAGTAAACTATGATAGAAGATTTCATTAGTAAGTAGTAACATTTTTTTTTGAAGGATAGCAAGTAGTACATTTGAATTCTCTTTTAAATACTCACATTTTTTAATTAGTCTCCATATTTGTACATTTTGTCAAAGAATTACAAAAAAAAATTGTTATTGTTTATTACATTGGTTTTTAATTGAATTCATAACTATAGCTCACCCGTGCGACGCACGGGTGCATGGTCTAGTATTAGATATACAAAAGAGATGATTTATATACCTAATATCTTATGGTTTTAGGTAAACATATAATGTCAATGTCTCATAGGGTTCTTAGGCATTTAGCCCATTGTTGCTCTCGCGTTCCTCATATCTCCCTAACACGTGAATCTAAAAGAGAGAACCAAAACTAAAAATGAGATAAAGTTGATAGACCAAAATTATATGAAGCTTTATTTTCTTAATTTCGATTTGGTTTATCAGACAAAAGTCTTGCTCATCATAAAGTTGAGGGACATGTTTTGATTGACTTGAGGTTAACTTGCATATACAAAGTCTTGCCTCATGGTTAAGTTCATTTGACTTTAAGCCAATTAAGAACAAGAAGTTTGAAATATGACACCCGAAGAAACAACTAGGCAAGTAGACTTTATTTTTCTATGAAAACCAAGCAAGAAGACATTTTCAATAATAGAAGGCAGAAGCATTATTTTGCTGTATATAAATTAACATAACACTTAGTTTTTCTTTATTCCACTTTACAATTCAGTTAACTTCTCTCTCTATTTGATTGGAATTTCCAAACACAAAAAAATCACAGGGAATTGAGTTATCACAATGCTTCATTGTGGGTTCAATTTTCTCCTTTATGTGGTGGCTATTCTATGCATGAGTTTGTTATGTGCTGAAAGTTTTCATATGAACAAGTGTGTGGAGACAGACTTGCAAGCTCTCTTTAAGTTCAAAAATGCTCTCATTCTTGGAAGGAACGACCTTACCTCATGGAAAGGTGAAGAATGTTGCAAATGGGAAGGAATTTCATGTGATAATTTAACTGGTCATGTAACCGGTTTGAATCTTGAGCCTTTAAATTATACTAAAGGATTGCGAGGTAAGTTAGATTCTTCAATATGTGAACTTCAACATCTAATTTTTCGAGAACTTAGTTATAATCACCTAGAAGGAAAGATCCCACACTGCATGGGCTCACTTGGTCAGTTGAAAGAGTTGAAACTTAGTGGTAACAAACTTGTTAGTGCCATTCCTCCGAGTCTAGGGAACCTGTCCAATTTGCAAACTCTTAAACTTGCATATAATTATGATATGATTTCAAATGACCTTCAATGGACTTCTCATCTCTCTAATTTGAGATACCTTGATCTATCATATGTTAATCTTACCCTAGTTGTTGATTGGTTGTCATCAATAAGCAAAATTCATTCTTTATCTGAACTTCATTTATTTGGTTGTGGGCTCCATCAAGTCACTCCTAAATCTATTCCCCACCTAAATACTTCAATATTTTTCTAAAATCCCTCGATCTTGGGGGAAATAGTTTAAACTCTTCCATTCTACCATGGGTGATTAATGTTGGCAAAGTGCTCACATATCTTGATCTTTCATTCAACTCCTTACACCAAATTATTCCATATGATTTTGGAAGCATGGCTATTCTTCAATATCTTGATCTCTCATATAATGAACTCCATGGTAGCATACCAAAATCCTTTAGGAGTATGTGTCAACTGAAAGAGTTATGAATGCACTCCAACAAACTGTCTGGCAAACTCAATGACAGCATACAACAATTGGGTTGTGCAAAAAATGGCTTAGAGAATTTAGATCTAAGTGATAACCCATTTGAACGTGGGTCACTTCCAGATGTTTCATCATTGGACACACTATCTCTTCGAAATACCAATGTCGTTGGCATATTACCTAAATCATATGTTCACTTGTCTTTTCTCACAAATTTAGATCTTTCGCATAATCATTTGAATTGAGTGGATATCTTTGATGGTGAATTTCTATCGACCATAACGACTCTAGACCTCAGTTTTAACCAACTGAGTGGATCAATGCCTCTATTAGAGATAACCAAGCTTACTTCATTAGAATCACTTGATTTATCTCATAATCAGTTGAGCGGGCCATTTCCACATACAATAGGTCAACTTTCTATTTTAAATGAGTTGCTTCTCACTTCAAATAAGTTGAACGATGTCATTAATGAAGTACATTTATCAAACTTATCCGAGTTGACAATTTTGGATGTGAATCAAAATTCACTTTCATTCAACTTGAGTTCAGATTTGGTTGCACCTTTCAACCTAGAAACATTGTACGCATCATCGTGCACATTAGGTCCTAAATTTCCAATAGGGCTCAAACGTCAAGGAGAACTTATGAATCTCGACATCTCTAATAGTGGTATTTCAGATTCATTTCCTAAATGGTTTTGGAATCTATCTTCGAGTTTGCAATACTTGAATGTTTCACATAACAAACTTAAAGGACCCTTGCCAAATTCAATTAAAAGTATGAAAGTAAAATATGAGAATGTGTGGGATTTTAGTTTCAACAATTTGAATGGTTCACTGCCTCCTTTTCCAAAGTTGTACGCTCTATTTCTCTCAAGTAATATATTTACAGAGTCCTTATCTTCTTTTTGTACATCCTCGCCTCTAGGTTTAACTCATTTGGACTTGTCTAGTAACTTGCTAGAGGGTTAACTTTCAAATTGTTGGAAGAAATTTGAAATGTTACAAGTTTTGAATTTGGCAAAAAATAAATTATCAGGTAAAATACCCAGCTCAATTGGCTCTTTACGACATGTTGAGTCGATTCACTTAAATAACAATAACTTTTCGGGCGAAATTCCACCTTTAACCCTTTGCAGCAGCTTAGCCCTAATTGATCTCGGGGATAACAATCTCCAAGGAATATTACCAATGTGGATAGGCTCTCATCTTCATCAGTTGATTGTTTTACGTCTACGAGCAAATAAGTTCCAAGGAAATATTCCTACAAGTATGTGTAACCTATCATTTCTTCAAGTATTGGATCTATCTGAAAACAATATTACAAGGGAAATACCACAATGCTTAGGTGACATAATTGCTTTATCTAATTTGAACTCTCCAAGAAAAAGTTTCCACTATATCTCATTCACACTTGGCTTTCTAAACAATGAAGTGTATGAGGTTGGCTCCTTCAATGACAAAGAAATATTGGCATTGAAAGGATCAAACAGGGAATATGGAAAAAATCTTGGATTGATGGCAACCATTGATCTTTCTTGCAACCACTTAACCGGAGTAATACCTCAAAGTATAACAAAACTTATGGTATTAGTTGGTTTAAACTTTTCAGGAAATCATCTCACAGGATTAATTCCCAACAACATTGGTCATATGGAAATGTTGGAATCACTCGACTTGTCAAGAAACCATCTCTCGGGTAGAATGCCAACAAGCTTTTCGAATTTGACATTTCTTAGTTACATGAACTTGTCTTTCAACAACTTAGAAGGCAAAATTCCACTAAGCACTCAACTACAATCTTTTGATCCTTCTACATATGTGGGGAATAATGGACTTTGTGGCTCACCACTCATAAATCTTTGCCCAGGAGATGTGCTTTCTTCCACAAGAAGTCATGACAAATATGTGTCTAATGAAGATGAGGATAAGCTCATAACCTTTGGGTTTTATGTTAGCTTTGTGATTGGTTTTTTTGTTGGATTTTGGGGAGTTTGTGGAACTCTAGTGATAAAAACATCATGGAGACATGTCTATTTCCAATTCTTCATAAACATGAATGATTGGATTCATGTTAGACTAGCAGTTTTTATAAACAGGTTGAAAAATAAATTCCAAGTCCAAGACTAACAGGTAAATCCCCTATTAATACCTTCTACTGATCCCTTATTGATATTTGTAATTTGTACATACTGAATATTAATTAAGTGAGATGAAATCTTTTTCTTCTTCTTTATTTGTAGGTAAATCTTCTTCATGTGAGAGAGGGATATGTTGCAGTGTCTCCATCAATAAATGTTCTATTTGGAACATGCATGTTGCATCCAAGAGCATTCTTTGTGTACTGTTTTACTACATTTATCTCTTATGAGTTATCGTCATCTTATGTTTTTACTGAACTACTTTATCAGATATTTGCTGTATAAATCCTTATGTGCCATGGAAAGAAGTTATGTCTATGCATATTTTCTGTTAATTGTCAGTAAATTAGTAGTTATGTTAATTTTAGCATATTTTTTCCGCAATAAAAATACTCTTACTTCCTGCACTATATAATATATCAAATATCTGTTTATTATACTAGTGAAGACCCGTTAAGCTATCCGCCCCATGTCCGTGGTGAATTTTATCCACAAATACCCGCAGGCACGACATTTTTTGCCATCCTTGTCTGTAATGCTGAAAACTAGGTTTTTTTTTATCAGTGAAAATGTTCTTTAAATCAATAGTTAAGTAAGTTCAATGTCATAATTTATTTCGGTTAGTGACGATAGAAACATGGAATACGACTTAAATGCCTCATCTCCATTGTACTTTGAATAAGTTTGATGTCTTTAGGACTTTTGTACGCTTCAATGGACTCGAGAAAAAATCGGTTGCATATCCTTAGAACACTTATTAAGTGATTTCGACTAATAGAGTAAATATTCTTACCTGTAATTATTTTGTTCGTGTTGGATTATCGATTAGCTCTGATTGATGAGGAGATGTGATGTAAGCTAAACTGTTGCGCACAAACGATGTTATTATTGCACCATAAAACCAAAAACTAACTCAAGAGACTCTACCTTGGCTTGAGAATGTTCAAAACCTATTTAGTTCTTGCTGATTCATTAATTCCACCGATAATCTGGATTTTCTAAACAGAAAGCCAAACCACGGTCCTTGATTCAATGGTATGAATCAAAACCTCCTGCGTCCACTCCTAATAATCCAACAGAGAATGTAAGTCAATTTCTTGTTATGAAAAATTGAAGTTTAATCCTTTCAAGTCAAGAGGAGTCTATTGCTCGTGTCTTGGAGATATTCATCGGCTGTGTCCATAGAGTCGTATCCTACCGAGGTTTTCTTTTAATTAGCGGTTACTTCTTCACCACCATTGGATGATGAACATGCAGCGCTATCAGATACCTCTTAACAGATTTCCTTCAAAACAGTGAAGGTGTTAAGGATTTTGTTTCCTCTTCATGAACATCTATTGAATTTTCTTCCTACTGGTCTTTAATAGAATTTAGAATAAATTGAGAATTCTTCTCTTCACAATGATTAGTTGCATTGAATTCACTCACTAAGGGATTTTATTTTATCTCTTCAGAATGTGTATAAATTATACAATCATGATGGTATAATTTTGGTGAAATTCTTTAATTATACCTGCCAACAATTATACATATATATGCTCATAACACATTAATTGCAGCAATTTTTGTATTTTTATCGTTATGTTTGTATTCTTGTTCCTATTGGCTCCCTATACTCCATTTAATGAATGTAAAATGCACAACAGAATTCCCATAATTGTTAAACATCTTTATATGTCTAACAAATCGATGTACCCTTAGACAACAAAACACAGAAACTGCATGAGAGATTGGTCATGGTCGAAGAGGACCATGCAGGTTTTCTGTTAAATCTTAAGGGTCGTGATGATAGGTTCTTGTTTCATTGCTTTTTTTAATCTTTCTCTACTCAGTTTTATAAATAAGCTCCTGATCTCATGACTCATTGAATAGAACCTCCTCGCGCGCATTACTGTGAAAGCTTTGTATTGAATAAGACCATGTTTGGATAAACAATTTATCTAAACTTTTATAGAATAAATGTCTAGCATATATAAGTTATTTCTATTACAAAAAAATAAAACAAAGTCACAGTCATAATATAAGAAACTAAAAACTATCTCCATAAGCTATATCTATAAGCCAAAGGAAACCTTCACTCACCAATTCGAATGCACACACCGAAGTTATACTATAGATAAAAGATAATCTTCGTTCACAATATAATCTATTGCGTTAACAAATAAAAAATGATTTAATGATACAAAAATAAAATTAAAAGAGAAACAAAACATTTAGATACATATTTTCCATGTGCATTAGGATTTAAACAACAATACATCTAAAAATACACCAAGAAAGATGACTTCCTGCACTCTATAATAAACACTTGACCAAATTCAAGATGATGAGTGAATAGAGGAAAAAAGGTAGCAAAATGGTACTCCAAAGAATACTCTTTCATTTAACACGCATGTTCCAAATGAAACATATATTGACAAAGACATCGCGACAAATCACACTCCCAATTGAAGCTTTTGCCTACAAAAATTGAAGAAAAAAGACATCATTTCAACAAATATTATGAGTGTGAAAATTATAAATATATTTTATTTTATTTTTATACAAAATAACAAAGAAGGTATATCATACGGAATTTACCTGTTAGTCTTTGACTTGGAATCTACTTTTCAATCTGGTTACAAAAACTGCTAGTGTGACATGAATCGAATCATTCATGTTCTTGAAGAATTGGAAATAGGCATGTCTCCATGATGTTTTTATCACTAGAGTTCCACAAACTCCCCAAAATCCAATTATGAAACCAAGTACCAAGCTAACATAAAACCCAAAGGTTATGAGCTTGTCTTCATTGGTAACATCTGTGTCATGGCTTCTAGTTGAAGAAATCACATCGCCAGGGCAAAGATTTATGAGTGGCAGTCCACAAAGTCCACTATTCCCGACATATGTAGAGGGATCAAAAGATTGTAGTTGAGTGCTTAGTGGAATTTTCCCTTCCAAGTTGTTGAAAGACAAGTTCATGTAACTAAGAAATGTCAAATTCGAAAAGCTTGTTGGCATTCTACCATAAAGATGGTTTCTTGACAAGTCGAGTGATTCCAACATTGCCATATGACCAATGTTGTTAGGAATTAATCCTGTGAGATGATTTCCTGAAAGGTTTAAACCAACTAATACCACAAGTTTTGTTATACTTTGAGGTATTTCACCTGTTAAGTGATTGCTTGAAAGATCAATGGTTGCCATCAAACCAAGATTTTTTCCATATTCCCTGTTTGATCCTTTCAATGCCAATATTTCCTTGTCGTTGAAGGAGCCAACTTCATACACTCCATTATACATATAGCCAAATGTGAATGAGATATAATGGAAACTGTTTCTTGGAGAGTTTAAATTAGATAAAGCAGTTATGTCACCTAAGCATTGTGGTATATCCCCTGTAATATTGTTTTTAGAGAGATCCAAAACTTGAAGAAATGGTAGACCACACAAAATTGTTGGAATGTTTCCTTGGAACTTATTTGCCCGCAAACGTAAAACAATCAATTGATGAAGGTGATGCCCTATCCACGTCTGTAATATTCCTTGGAGATTGTTATCACCGACATCAATTAATTCCAACTTGCGACAAAGGATCAACGATGGAATTTCACCAGAGAAGTTGTTGTTATTTAAATGGAGTGATTTAATTTTTTGTAACTTGCCAATTGAGTTAGGCACTATCCCTAATAAATTATTATTTGCCAAATTTAGAACTACTAAAGATTGAAACTTCTCCCAACAATCTGGAAGTTTCCCCACCAACAAATTACTAGACAAGTCCAAATAAACTAAAGTTCGAGATGAGGACATACAAAAAGAAGACAAGGACTCTGTAAACATATTATTTGAGAGAAAAAGCGAATGCAATATTGGAAAAGGAGGCAATGATCCATTCAAATTGTTGAAACTAAAATCCCACACATAACCAAAATCATAAATATCGTATTTTACTTTCGTACTTGGAAATGATTTTGGCAAGGGTCCACTAAGTGTGTTATGTGAAACATTCAAGTATTCCAAACCTGAAGAGAAATTCCAAAACCATTTAGGAAATGAATCTGAAATACCACTATTAGAGATGTCTAGATCATTAAGTCTCACATGATTTTTGAGCCATATTGGAAATTTAGGACCTAATGTGCACGATGATGCATATAGTGTTTCTAGTTTGAAAGGTGGAACCCAATCTGAACTCAAGTTGAATGAAAGTGAATTTTGAGTCACATCCAAAATTGTCAATTGAGATAAGTTTGATAGATGTGTTTCATTGATGACACCTATCAACTTATTTGAAGAGAGGAACAACTCTGTAAGACTAGAAAGTTGGCCAATTGTATGTGGAAATGGCCCACTCAATTGATTATGGGAGAGATCAACTGATTCTAATGAGGCAAGTTTAGTAATTTCAAATAGTGGTTGTGATCCGTTCAATTGGTTAAAACTGAGATCTAGATTTAATATGGTTGATAGAGATGCATCATCAATGTTATCTACACCATTCAACTGATTGTTGGAAAGATCTAAACTTTTAAGAGAAGGAAAATGAAAAAATGATTTTGACAGTTGCCCAAAGATATTGGTACTTTGAAGATATAATGCCTCCAACGATGGAAAGCATGAAAAATAAAGAAATGACCCTCCATGGAATGAGTTATTGCTTAGAACCAACATCTCTAAATCTTTTTTTGCGCAACCTAATTGTTGTATGTTATCACTAAGTTGGCCAGACAATTTGTTGGAGTTTAGTTGTAACTCTTGCAACTTAGACATATTCCTAAGGGATTTTAGTATGCTACTTTGGAGTTCATTATTTGAGAGATCAAGATATTGAAGAAAAATCATGTTCTCAAAGTCTTTTGGAATGTTTTGTTGTAAAGAATTAAATGAAAGATCAAGATGTGTGAGGACATTGCTTACATTGATCACCCATGGCAGAATGGAAGAGTCTAAACTATTTACTCCAAGATCAAGGGATTTCAAAGAAATGGAAGAATTCCGGTAGGGAATAGATTTAAGAGTAGTGACTTGATGCAGACCACAACTTCGTAAATGAAGTTCCGATAGAGAAGAAATTTTGGTTATTGATGACAACCAATCAACTGCTAAAGTGAGATTCACACCTGATAGATAAAGGTATCTCAAATTAGAGAGGTGAGAAAGCCATTCAAGATTATTTGCAATCATATGATTGTTACCAGAAAGGTCAAGAGTTTGCAAATTGGAAAGGTTACCTAGATTAGGAGGAATGGCACTAACAAGATGATTACTTTCAAGATTTAACTCTATCAGTTGACCAAGTGAACCAATGCACTTTGGTATCTTTCCTTCTAAGCCAATATAACCAAGATTTAAGGAAGTAAGATGTTGCAGTTTACATATTGAAAAATCTAACTTACCTGCCAATACTTTTGTATAATTTAAAGGTTTGAGATTCAAACCGGTCACATGACCAGTTAAATTATCACATGAAATACCTTCCCATTTGCAACAATCTTCACCTTTCCATGATGAAAGACCACCCCTTGTAAGAATGAGAGCATCTTTAAACTGGAGGAGAGCTCTCTTCTCTATCTCCGCACACTTGTTCGTATGGATACTTTCAGCACATAACAGCCCGATGCATAAAATGGCCACTATACAATAGAGAAAATGAAACACACAATGAATCATTGTGATGTACTCAACTCCCTTAGAAATATTTTTGGTTATTCCAATAAAAGATATAGAGTAGTTAACCGAATTGTAAAGTGGAATGAGGAATTGAAGATAAACTATGGTCATATTTGTAGACAGCAAAATCACACATCTATATTGAAAATGTCTAGCTACTTTCCTTGTTGTTTCTTCGGGTGCCATCCATAATTCTTAGTGGGGCTTTAAGTCTGCCAAACTTGTGTGATGGGCAAGACTTTTGTTTTGTAATAAATAACGCAAATTAAAGCCAAGATAATGGTAGTTTAATGTCTGATGGGGTTTATTATATAATAATATTATTATGATTACTTCCTCTCTGTCCCACAATGAGTTATCATGTTTGACCATTCACACTTTTCTTTCGTATAAGATATTTTGACCATGAAGACAATGAATACTACTTTAATCTCTGGTATAAAAGAAAAGTCACGTTTTAGATTTATTCAAACAAATGATGCGTCTAGTCTATATTGGAAACTATATGTATTATTTATTGAAAGAACCTAAAAAGTATAATTTATTTTATAATACCGGATGGAGTAGTATATAAGATGTTAGATTTGTCTCGATATTCATATTTTTTAAAGGGAAATGCTAAAGAGTGCCCTTGGGGCATTGGTTAAAATGATAAAAATAGAAACATTGTATTGAGAAATGGTGAAAAGTGAAGAATTTAACTTTTTAAAAGTCAAAACATTGTTGAATTCAATGGCAGAGAGCTTTTCGTTGAAGTAAAGTGCCATTTGGTTTGCTTCTTCCATGCATTCACCTGTGTGTTCATGTGTCCTTGAAATTGCTGGTATGCACCCTATAGGTCCAATTAGATGATGTTCACAAATCTGCATTGGGAAAATATAGTGTCCCATAAATAGCGCTTTTAGCACTAAAACGCTATAAATCAAAACGCAGAGGCTTTAGCTAGCACTTTTTTGAAAAAGCGCTATCTATGCTTCTAAGTCTATATAGCGTTTTCTTTTGAAAGCGTCAGTATAGGTTCAATAAAAATAATAAATATTTAAAAAAAAAAACAGGATTAAGCGTATATGGCGCTTTTGATGGAAAGTACTATAAATAAATCAACCTTAAATAGCGCTTAATAAGCGCTATTGTATGCTTGAGAAAGGTAGCGCTTATAGGTTAAAAAAGCGCTATTTTATAAAGTAAGCATTAACATTATGACCTTCAACTACGACCTTCAAATCCCTTGTTCGATTCCCTGTGCTGATATTTGTTTTTTTATAAAAAATGTTTTGAACTAACTGGTCCCCCGTTTGATCCCTGCATAACGCATGTTTCAAATTTTTTTTTCAATTTTTATGAAAAATCAATTGCAGCTTCAAAGCACACATTTTTTTAATATTAATTTTTATCATATATATCACTTAAAATATTGCTTTCTCCAAACTTTTCCAAAAAACATATCTCTCTCCCTCCAAAAAATTGGTTTCCTTCTCTCTAGGTTCTCGTGACTTCTTCGTCGTCCGCCGGAAACTAACTCCGTCCAGGTTTCCATCTCACGTTTTTTCTCTCTAAACAAACCGAGGTTTCATATTTGTCTCAAGAAGAAAAGCGAGGTTTCAATTTGACTAGAGTAGTTATCGTTTTTCATGAATACTGGAATTGGGGTTGAATTTGTTTTTTGATTGTTTGTTGGTAATTACTGCTGGGGGTGAAATAAGGTACCCCAAGTGTAATGAGAATGGGTTAGTCGATTGCCCTACTTGTCTTTAATTTCATGAGTTTCAATGCTTATTTCTTGAGTTCTTGTTGTAATATTGATTCGTAGTATACTCATACTATTACTGTTTTATTCATAAATAAATAAAATTCTATTCTCGAGTTTATATGTTGAACATGTTTGTAATCTCACCTGTATCAATTCTATCACCAAACCAATTGTTGTCCCAACATTCTGACTTGTGATCATGGTTCTATTTGATCTAGCATGCTCAAATGAGTCATTTTATTGTTGTCAGTAGATTAATTTCTTTGTAGGTTGCTTTCTTTTTGGAGTTCTAACCCCTCAATTTTGTGAAAGATATAAAATTGAGGAGTGTTTGTCATACAAACAATCTTGAGAGTTGAGAGGAAGGTGTGTGCAATGTTTCCAGCAACTAATTTAAGTTTCAATACTTGATTCCTTTAAGCCCACCTAAGAGCAATGTCCCCTTTGAATTCATCGTACACTTTTCATCAAAAAATAGATCTTACATACAATCTGTTCAAGAAAAAAGTTACACTTCTCAGCACTCATGTTTTTTCTATAAATTATATCTCGAATCCTTTGTAGACAATTTTTTTTGGGAATGTATGGATAATATTTGTGAAAAAAGTTACTACTATCTATGATATGATACGACAATCTCCTTCTATTGAACTAGTTGCAGCTTTCAGTCACAAAGAATTAAAATAAAACCAGCTGGATTTATTGGGTAGACATCGGTGGTGAAAAGGAAAAAAATTGTTGTGCAGAAATAAGTTAAAATAGAATGCAGCAACTATGGTTACAGTACAAGAATAGTTTGTTGTTAGAGAATCGGAAAATAAGTGCATTCAAACCCGCACTAAGAGTGGCATATCTAAAGCTTATAAATCATGATGTGTATACCTTGGTTTAGGCTTTAGATTGGTTCTCTGTTGCTTTGATTCCTTGTGTTTGTGTCTTATTGTCACCTGTTACTGTCCTTAGTAGCAGAGTGTGTTTTCCATTTTATCCTTCCTTAGAAGTGGTCTAAGGCTACTTAGGAAGTGACTTTGCTTTTCTGTCTTTGTTGTCTAATTGGGTATTGGCTTAGTCCCCCCAATCTTGTACTTTTCCCTCTATTCTTTTATTGCAATTTTCTAGCTTTATCAAAAAAAATAAAAATAGTTTGTTGTGCAGAATTTGAATCATGTCTCTTATTCAATCATAATAACCGATATATTATTTTCAAATAAATTGTTCATTGCAGCTGTTTTGCTGAAGGTAGAAAGAAAGGGGTGGTGATTATAATGAGATAGGCCTTTAGTGGCAGAATAATACCCAATTCGATCGGAAAATTAAACCCAACTTCTTTTAGAGTTAGGATTCGCTCCATTTATCAATATCAACAAAGGCATGAGAAGAAAATGAACAAAGAAGGTCTGAACTTAAAGGTGCCGTCACACCCTTGTCATCAAAGGGTTTTGGCTTTGGCATCTCAAATTCTGTCTCGGTCTTCTTTCTCCTCTTCTTACTCTTTCTCTTATTGTCCCTTAAATTGAATTTGAGCTCTTCCCACAGTGATAGAGCTTTCAAAATTTACTCTTGTATGAACCCCTCAACCTTCTGATTTTCTATTGTTATGATTATTTTAACTTATTTCTTTTAAAAATTTGTAACCTATCTAGTGTTAACTGTGAGCTTAATTTAGAGGAATTGCTGTTAATTCCTGCATGAATAATAATGTTGCAACAGATCAGAGCTCGGAATCGCGATATTGCATTTGCAGCTTCTTCTATGAATGGAATTGCTGTTGTGAGATTCCAGTTTGATTTGCGTCGTTACAGATCAGAGCTCGACATCGTGGTTCCGCAATTGCGCGCTAAATCCACGCGATTCACAAACATATGACTCTCTTTTGACTTGTTTAATCAATGTCTAACAGCAACCTCTCTCTCTCTCTCTCTCTTTGTAGGTTCTCTCTCCCTCACAGCTCTCTCCCTGACGGCTCTTTCTCTCTTTCTCCTGTAATTTCTCCAGGTATCTCTCTCTTTTTGTAACAGTTTTTGTTTTTGTTTTTCTGTGTGTGTGAGTTGTGTTTAGAACATGTGATGTTGACTATGATGCTTTGCTTTGTGAGTTGTTTCTTTCTTTTTGGGAAATTTTTTATTAAGATTAAACCGTTTTTTGAGTGTGTTTAAGAGTTAAGATCATGATTGGGTTCTATTAAGGTTTGTGAGCTTTGCTATTCTAAACCTAGTCTAAGTAAAGTAATATGAATTAATATAAATTAACTAAAAGATATTAGTAGAAAGGAAAAATCTCTTGTGGACAAGTACATCCTGAGAGTAGCAAGGTTTGCAAAATATAGTATAGTGCATTAAATTGATGATAACAGAAAAGTTAAGTCTTGTGGATGTCTTGTCTTGTGGATAGAATTACACCTACCCAAACCATACAATATGAATCATACTAGCAAAGGGTTCCCTTAAATATGATACAAGGTGGTGACAGGTTCAAGGATAAAATTTTCTACCAAAATCTATCTGTGCAAACTTCTCATTTTCTAAATCATTTTGGATTTGAAATTAAAAATATGACTAATTACTGTCATGAATCATGATCTGGTCGTAGGATAAAACAAAACTTAGAATGTGCCTCTCTTCTTAGATAAGCTTAACCCAAAGTTGTGGTATGCTTTTCCTACTACTGCTGTGTGATTTGTTGGGTGGAGGGGTGCTGTTATCAACTGAAGGTCTGCTGTTTGGTGTGGTTTTAAGCCTATTGTTTGGCTGTAGTGGTCTGTCCTGTTTTTAGGCCCAGAAATGCTGTTTTGACAGAAGCTGTGTTTTGCTGTTCCCATTTCTGTTATTAGCGCCCCCCTTTGGTTCTGCTTGTGCTGGCTGTGATGTAGGAGTATGTGTGGTTTCGACATACTCCTAAGACCATTTTCACAGAAAAAGACAGAAAAGTAGACATGTCACAGGCTTATGTTCTACTTATAGCCATTTAATTGGAGTAAAAAATCACTTTTATTCTATCACTTGTGACTAGTGAGACCCAAGATCTATTGACAACATGTTCTAAAATTTACATACCTACAGTATTACATATTCAATAGCTTAAATTATCCAAAATTTATATATAAAATTCACATTCCATTTTTTTTAAAATATGTAGGTAAATCAATTTTTCCATATCAGAGTCACAATTATATCTTAAAATATAGTATAGTGCATTAAATAAGACTAAATTATCCAAAATTTATATATAAGATTCACATTCCATTCCATTCTTTTTTCTAATTAACTTGGTCATTTGTGTAGTTGACATTGGGTGTTATTTGTCATTGATCCCATATCGGAAATCATATATTATTTGAATCCATTACTCAATGACTATATGAATTACCCAAAAATGAAGACTATGTTTGACATGTAAGTGTGTGTGTGTGTGTGTCTATATATATATATATGGTCAATTGTATGTAATCTAAGTTTACATTTATATTTTGTAGAGTTCTAAAAGTATTTTGCTCTGTAAGGGAAGCTCAAGTACCAAAGAATAAATTTAACAACATATCATGGGTCCGAATACAGGTTTAATAATAAGGTGAGTTTCATGTTTCTAAATATATTTGCTAGAAGTGGTAGTTTTTTTAATTTATAATCTTGCTTTAATTTGTACTCATGATTAGTAGTACTTTGAATTTGTCTCTAATATAATATAGTTGTTTATTGCTTAATGGTGTTTTCTGCTATATATTTAGGTGGAGGAGAGTGAACGAAATTTGGAAATGAATAATGATTTGCCTGCTTGTTTTGGATAAAAATGTTGAAACGACCAAGAAGATTGATGAAGACTGCATGCTACCATAGAAGATTTTGATCTTTATATTAACTAATTAGTTGTAACTTAGAGATATTCATGTTACCATATTAGTGGGTATACATTTCTGACTTTTATGCTAACGTTTTAAAACAAAAACGCTGTTTTTAACTAGTGCATACGTTATTTTAAACCCCTTTTAGATGGCGTTTATTTTTGAAAGAGCTATCTAAGGAGAACCTTTGCTAGCGTTTTTTGACATAAAGCGCTATATAAACCCTGCTTTAGATAGCGCTTTATACAGAAAAAAGCGCAATATTACTTTTACCAGTGCCATTTACAGTAGCGCTTCAAAAACGCTATCTAAAGCCAAAAAAAAGCGCTATATAAGCTCATTTTTGTAGTAGTGTAGCTCCCAACTCATACAATGTCTAGCAATTGTAATAATTTCAGGAAAAAGGTGACACATAATATGAAATGTACCTATAGCTAGCAAGAGAAAATCAATAGACAATTTATGAAAATAAAAACCTAAATACCACATTAAATCTCCTATTGATGCGGTCGGTCATTCACGCAGTCACCACATTGGTAGTTGTTGAATCGAGATCAAACGGTTTATATTTCAATGCATATTTTGTTTACAAAAAACTTAAATACCGATCTTGAAAATATGAATCATTTGATTTCAATCCAATGGCCAATAGCATACTCACTTCGTGAGTCGTGTAATTGATGTCGGCAGCAAAGCCAAATTCCCAATTTTGCACCTCTAATGTTTAGAGTGAGGTTTTATGTTGCTAATTTGATTTTTTTTTCTAGTAGTGCTTTTGGAAAATATTAATGTGACGTAAAATAACCCCTAGTGCAATTCAAAACTTTTTATAAGAGACGAGTTCTTACTTTAAGTTCTTGTGAAAAAATTTCTATGAGATGCTCAGCAAAAGACTTAGGTTTATAGAGCTTGCTAGTGTCATAAAACTGAGGTTGGAGATAATTGTTGATGTAATCATTGCTTCCGGCTGAAATTATAAATAGACTTTTGTAGATGGTCAGATAACTCGGCTGGATATCTGACATTGCTTGCCAAATCTCTCTTAACTGCCCTTCCAAATAAGTTTATTTGTTCTGTCAAAGTTATGCATTTGCCCTGCAAATTCGACAAACTAGTAACCATGTAATTATTATCAACTAATTATAGTTCTCTTGGAAAGTACTTGTGTTGCACCTCATCCCCCATTTTTATGGTCATAATGAGTATATGAGGTGGCAATTCAGTTGTAAGAGCTTGACTTCGTAATTTCAAGAGACGAAGTTCAAATCTTATAAAAGACCCGACAATTAGATGGTGTTCACAAATATAAATCTAATGCCACCCCTTACAAGTTAGATGGTGTTCACAAGTATAAATTTTCTTTTATGGTTGTTTTTTTTATTTTGATATCTAGTGAACATATAAAATAGGATTCAACACCATTGTTTGTCTAATTTAACTTTCTTACACCTATGGAATCTTATGAGGAACATTAAAAATTCTCAAACAAAATAATATAGAATAAGATAGAAATCATGTATAAATTTAAATATAACATAGCAAGATATGAAGTAGGGAAACCGAAACAGAGAAAGAAAATCATTATATATGTTTCAAGCATTACAAGAATAGAAAAACCAAAAATCTTACAAGAACATGTCCACTCTCTGGCAGAATTCCACATGATCCAGATGCATAGTTGACTCCAGTTAATGATCCTAGACCTCTAAAACTCAAATAAGGAGGAGAATATGGCAATCCAAGATATTCAGCTGGTCATCATCATCAAAAGAAGAAGAAAATTAATCAATAAAAATCACTAGTTTGAAATATATTAACAATATACTCTTTTCAACTCACTTTTCATCCCACGTACGATGTAGATTTCACTAAACAAAAGTAGTGTTTCTACAAAAAAAAAAAAAAAAATTGATTTCGCTTCTCAAAATGAGAAATTCATTTTAGAATATTGCAAATAAATTTTTTTAAGCCTTAACTATGGTTGATTTTCTCATAAAAAAATTATCACATTACTTAATTTATACTCTAAAGCTAATTACAGAAATTAGGTACCCAAAAAATCAGCAATGGTTCTGCCATTGGAAAA
>Ga0315913_1004018_pt1 | contig 17751 bp, 8 predicted proteins | sample MpolsnodulesMG_FD_207736 | JGI IMG/M metagenome (GOLD analysis project Ga0315913, IMG submission 207736) | Medicago polymorpha root nodule microbial communities from Los Angeles, California, United States - small nodules | ecosystem: Host-associated > Plants > Roots > Nodule | place: USA... | reverse complement strand
TACATATCAATCAACGAAGTAGCCACAAACGAATTTGACTTAAGACCACGTTTCACAACACAACAGTGAACCTACGTCAATTTCCTAAGAGATTATTCACTGATGAGGTTCTCTAGCAGGCAGCTGGAGTTGAACTCATACCCTTATGAAGTATGAGTTAACTCATTATCAACTGTTATAACAAGTCAAAGAGAAATGTTAACGAGTACCCCGAACACTCTTTAAGCACTTTAAATAGTAAGTTTTTTATGAAAAGTTATGTAATTAATGGCTAAAAAGTTGTAATAGTTAACTTTTAGAAAGAATAATTGCTAAATTTGGGATCCTTAAAGAGTGTCCGGGAGCACTCGTTAACAAGACTCTAAATTAAATTAATCAAAATTATTTAATATATTAGCTGTAAATTAAGGGTCTCTCCACTTGCAACGGGAGCAGATCCTCTCTCTCATTTCATTAAGGAATGAATATCTGCCAAATCTCCAAAAAATATATTGATGATTTCATACAGGGAAAAAAAGGTGGCATCCAATATTCAAATATCTTACGATTATCTTATCTCATGACAGCCAAGCATATACATTTTGTCAAACATTGGATGTTGGACTAATTAAAGCTTGCAAAAGCTCTATAGTTCTTTATTTAGATCATGCCACACGTTGGACCAGTAATACCCTCCCACAAATCTATATAAGGAAAAATATTATCCCTTTCTTCTCATAAAATCTCAAAGAAAATATTCATTCTCCTTCCTTACTTAATTAGCTCTTGCAATTTATCAAGCTATGGCTCCAAATAAATCCTTAATCATATTATTTATTTTGGTTGTGACCTTATCAAGCATGATCATGAGCTTTGAAGCTCGCCATCTTTTGGAAGAAGCAAAAAAACCAGATGTGAAAGCCCTGCTTGAGAAACTTTTGAAGGCTGCGGGAAAAAAAAAACATTAAAAACACTTGCAACTTGAGAAATTTCTCCATCTTTCGCAAATAACCACACCGCCACCTTCAACTTAAATACTACTTTTTCACAAGTTACAATTCATCATTATTTTTCTGAGGAATGCTAGCAACACACATTCTAACACACACTTTCCAACACACTCTAACACACATTTTCCAACACACTCTCTTTGATTGGTTAAAATTCACATGGGACCCACCAAATCATGTGGGTCCCATATAAATTTGGTGGATCCCATGTGAATTTTAATCAATCAAAAAGAGTGTGTTGAAAAGTGTGTGTTAAAATGTGTGTTGCTAGCATTTCTCTATTTCTTTATTGGGTGACAAAATTGCTTTTTTTTTGGACAAGAGTGTGACAGAATGACCGAAGGTTATTATTATGAATTTATGATGATGGTATCTTTGTTGCTTGTTGTATGGTGTGAAAAGCATGTAATTATTTTCCTTTTTTTATAATGCCTGTAATTTCTTTATATTATACAGATTTTGTATTACACGTTTATATATGATGTCTTTTTTCTTCTTTTGAACTCTTATAACAGCAGACAGGCTTATTATTACTAATTAGCCTCTTATCATTTTCAACAATCAAAGAAAGCAATAAGTCGATCAGCATACTTCGTTCCATCTCAATTAGCATATAGCAACAGAAATTGATGAGAATTACCATCTCCATATCTCATCATAAATGAATCTATCTAATAAGTATTTGTCAACTCTATTTTTCTTAATCAGCAAAATGATATTAAGGAGAGTACAAGGGTATTCCAAACCCATACAAACTACAAAATCACCTATTTAAAGATTATACAAAATGCAAGCTGAGTACAGGAGCATTTAATGGTATGCTTTGGGTGTGTTCTGCATAAAGGAATAAATGAAATTTGAAACTTCTATCCATATAATGCTGTTAAAAACAAACGTTTAATCACACATAGCAGTTAGCTAAACATCTTATTGGGCACAAAATCTTTTCTGGGCATGATTAATGGATTGGGAAAAGACATGCATCTCCAAAATCTCAAGTTATAAAGTCTAATATAAATTAAAATGAGCACGAGGAAGCGTCCTTTTTTTTTTTTTTTTTACTAAAATAGACTCATTGCATATCAGTAGTAATCATCTGAGAAATTCAATCAGACAGGTCAATTTGGTGGCATCCTAGATTAAGAGTGAGCCACCAAATCCCCTTCTCGAAGAATAAAGGAAACCAAAAAAATTAGCACAACTACTAATAATATCCTTTCAGTTTTGAATAATTAAATCAATCTCAGAAATAGGAAGACTACCTTAAACAACAGCATCTGTTACTATTTTGAAATCAATCTCAAACTCCACATTTTGCAAATCATGATCCTGAGCCCACTTGAGTGCATACATTAATTTCAAAGCTTCTCCGTCTTGAACCGTTATCAAAGGACGGTACCAACCACAAAACACAGTGAAAACAGCAACTGTATCATCCCTAAGAACTGCAACATAGCTGGAAATGCCAAGGTTCTCATGAAATCCCGTGTCAATTTACAATTCAAATTCCCCAACGCTGGTTTCACCCACTTAACATCCCCGGGCCTCTACCTGAGGTGAACCAGCCCTGCTGTGTTCATAAGTGCTCTATTCCAAGCTTTCCAAACTCCTGGTGCACGAGACACCACCTCTTCCAACAGAGTCCTTCACACCCTTCCACACCATGTTATTGTGAGTGGCCCAAATAGTCCATATAAGCATCTCAAACTACCTGGAATGGTCATCTGGAAGGATGGCAAGGACAGGAAAAATGACCTCCCTAACTGAGTTATACTGAAGCAGCAAGGCCGAATGAATAGTAGGTTCCCATAACCCCACCTTATGCCAGAACTATACCACGAAGGAACGCATAGACAGCACATGGAACGAGGAAGTATAAATTGTTAAACCATTTTTTGACTAGTACATAATTCAAGGCACGATTTAAAAACAGAACATTTGTTACATTTCACATATATACCAGAACTTATGTTTGCAACAAAAATGGATTTTCGGAGCGATTTTGCGCGCATAACTTTCACAAATTCAAAGGACGCAAAATTGATTTTCAAAACAGTCCCATCATAATTTAAAGAACTCTGATTATGGCCTTACTAATAACTTATGGACCTTTTGGATAGTGAGCCACTTCATAAAAAATAATTAGTCACTCACTCCTAATCCATGAGCAACATCCGAGAGATTTGGAACATATCCATGTGATCTCAACAACATTGTCAATCCCTTCAATACCCTATATATACTTTCTGTCTCTGAATGTCTCTCGTCCAAGGAATAAAATTCCACCACACTATCATTACACTCAATAACACTACATCCTGGCAATTTCCTAAACCCAGTATCTCTCATTGCAATCTTCAATCTGGCAACATCTTCCGATCTTCCCAGATCCTTATAGATGTTTGAAACCATCACAAAATTTGCAGGGTTGTTTGGTTCAAGTTCAATGAGCCTCTGAAGAGCCAGTTCAGCTATCTCAACGTTCTTGTATAACCTACATGCCCCAAGTAATGCAGCCCAAATAACTGCATCAGGTTCTATTGGCATCTTTCTTATAAAATTCAAAGCTTGATCTAAAAGACCAGCTCTTCCCAACAAATCAACCATACACCCATAATGCTCAATTTGAGGCACTATTGAATAATGATCAACCATTGATTTGAAATACAAAAAACCATCTTTAACCAATCCCATATGAGTACAAGCAGACAATATCCCAACAAAAGTAACCCCGTCCGGTTCTTCACCTTCCCTCTTCATCCTATCAAACATACTCAACGCATCAGGTGCATGTCCATGTATAGCTAATCCATTAATAATAGTGTTCCAACTAATTATATCCTTTGTATCCAAACAATTAAACACAACAACCGCGTTTTCAATAACACCACATTTTGCATACATATCAATCAACGCATTCCCAACGAACAAGTTTCCTTTATACCCAATACTCTCTGCATACACATGCACCCACTTACCCATATCAAGAGCTCCCAATCTCGAACAAGCAGACAACACCGCAACAAGCGTGAAGTCATTAGGAACCACATGACCCTCAACCAACATCCGTTTAAACGACTCCAACGCCTCAGAAAAAAGACCATTCTTAACATAACCGCTAATTAGTCCATTCCAAGAAAACACATTCCTTTCAGGCATTTCATCAAACATCTTCTCAAACATTTCAACTTCCCCATTAACAGCATAACCATTCAACATAGCATTCCACGACATTGCATCACGATTCGGCATCTTATCAAACAACTCCCTCGCAACAACCATATTCTTCGATTCAATATAACCCGAAATTAAAACACTCCACATTACAACATCACGCTCAGGCGCTAAATCAAAAAGCCTTCTCCCAGAAACCACATCACCACACAAAATATAACCATTTATAATAGCAGTCCAAACAACCACATTCCTCTCACACATTTCACCAAACACTTTATAAGCATCATCAACGCACCCCTTCTTCGAATACATATCAATCAACGAAGTCGCCAAAAACGAATTCGACTTAAACCCGCGTTTCATTGCACAACAATGCACCTCTTCACCTTCTATCACACCTTCCAACTTCCCACACGACTTAATTATCATCGGAAAAGTAAAACAATTTGGCATCCCTCCGACCCGGTTAAGTTCCCTGAACAAAACAACCGCGTCGCGGTGATGCTCATTTTGCAAATACCCTCGAAACATTGCATTCCACGCGGCAGTATTTGGTTGGGGAATTTTATCAAACAGTTTACGTGCATGGTGCATTCGTTTGAAACGTGAACACGTTGTGATGAAATTTGGTGCAACGAAATCGTTGTGTTCGAGTCCATTTGTTACTATTTGGGCTTGAATCTGGTGGATTCGTTCGTAGGTTTTACATGAACGTAAAAGAGTGATGAATTTTTCTTCTACGATTCTTTGAACTGGGTTTAACACAACCATTGAGGAGCATTTGTGGCCGTTGATTCTATGGTTTAAGAATAGATCAATGGTGTGTAACGTTCGACGTGAACCGGTTTTTTCATGAGCCGGTTTTCAAGTTTTTCTAACATTCACTCCCTAATCACATGGATTAGCATCTGAGGTTTAAATTGATTAATTGATTAGTGTTTCACCAAAGCGTATATGTTAAGAAATAAGAAGTTATTTTTAAATGGCGTGAATGAGAAAGCAAATTTTAATTTGAGTTGTGAAGGTACTGTTGTTGATTTAATTATACAAATCAAAGCTCTTGTCGCATCATAATGTATTATTGCTTATTTCTTGAATGTTCTTTGATTTGATCTTGCTTAGAAATTGAATTGAATTTGAATTATTTAGAAATGTTGAAGGAACATATGATTAGTTTTGGAATTGGAAATGTTGTGTAAAAATCAATAATCATGTTGACTTAAATAGTAGTGGTTTGTTTTTTGTTTTGGTTTCTTTGTATTGTTTGAAAACACTAATATTATTTGGATTTCTCATTTGTCTTAATTTGACAAGGAATTTTTATATAAACAAGGTAGAGCTAATAAATTTGAGAAGATATGTTTCCTCGATGACTTGTGAGTGTTTTTGATCTCGAATGGTAAGATTTATCGTGCTATCTGAATTCTAATTGTAATTTGGTGGCATTTTTTTTTTTGTTGAAGAAATTGTAATTTGGTGGCATTGTTTTGTTTCCTCATATACCATTCAATTTGATTTCAATTGAAGGGAATTGGGTTTCAATTTGATTTTATTACATTTGGTCATATGTTGATGAAAATTACCGTTGTCACATTTGGTTTGACTGAAAAACACATGTTAAATACCAAAATACCCTTCGACAGTTAACTACCGAAAATGGAACCGGCTGCAGTTAACTACCAAAGAAAACTTCGGCAGTTAACTGACGAAATCCAATTTAATCCATCGGCACTTAAGTGTCGTGGAAATCATTAATCCAATTTAGAAACACACCTTAAAGTGAAGTTTTGGGAGGAGCTAGAAGGATTAATTCAGGATATCCCGTTAGGGGAAAAGATTTTTCTAAGAGGGGATTTAAATGGGAATGTAGGGAGTGTTTCGAGAGGTTTCGAGGGTTTGCATGGGGGTATGGTCTCGGGGAGATTCATGCGGAGGGTAAATCCATCGTAGATTTTTCATCGGCTTTTGATCTTATTATAGCTAATACTTGTTTTAGGAAAAAAGATGAGCATTTTATCACTTACAAGAGTGGGGTCTCATGTTCTCAGATAGATTTCTTTCTTTTTAGGAACTCTGATAGGAAGATTTGTTTGGACTGTAAAGTCATACCTAGAGAAAGCTTAACTAGCCAACATAGAGTGATGGTGATGGATGTAAGGGTAAAGAGGAGGGCTAAGAGAAGAAGCCATAGTGGGGCTCCACGAATCAAGTGGTGGCATTTAAAGGGTGAAAAACAGAGGATATTCCAACACAAGATATTAGAGGGAGGTTTCAGGCAACCACATGGAAGCTCATATGATATGTGGGAGAGGATGGCATATGCGATTAAAAAGGTAGTAAAAGAGACGTTGGGAGAATCTCGAGGTTTTGGACCTAGGGGTAAAGAATCTTGGTGGTGGAATGACAGTGTTCAGAGTAAAGTTCGGATCAAAAGAGATTGTTTTAAAGACTAGTCTAGGTGTAAAAATGGCGAAACTTGGAATAAATAAGATAGCTAAGAAAGAGGCTAAGAAGTTGGTGAGCGAAGCGAGAACTCAAGCTTTTGAAGGATTATACCAATCTTTAGGTACCAAGGAGGGAGAGAAATCTATATATAAGCTTGCTAAGGGACAAGAAAGAAAGACAAGAGATTTGGACCAAGTAAACTGTATTAAGGATGAAGAGGGTAAAGTTTTGGTTCAGGAAAGAGATATTAAGGATAGATGGAAGAGCTATTTTCACAACCTATTTAATGAAGGATATGAGATCTTACTAGATGCTAACAGGTTAGACATCGGAGAGGAGGACCGAAACTATAACTATTATCGTCGGATTCAAGAGCATGAGGTTAGAGAAGCGTTCAAAAGGATGAGTAGTGGTAAGGCAGTTGGGCCGGACAACATACCTATCGAAGTGTGGAAGAGTCTTGGTGATAGAGGAATTGTGTGGCTCACAAACCTTTTTAACGAGATTATGAGGACGAAGAAAATGTCGGACGAGTGGAGAAGAAGCACTTTAATTCCTATCTATAAGAACAAGGGGGATATACAAAATTGCGCGAATTATAGGGGAATTAAGCTAATGAGTCATACCATGAAGTTATGGGAAAGGGTGATCGAACGAAGACTAAGAAAGGAGACTCGAGTTACAGATAACCAATTTAGTTTTATGCCTGGAAGGTCGATTATGGAAGCGATCTACTTACTTCGATGCGTGATGGAGCGATATCGAACGGATAAAATAGACTTACACTTAGTTTTCATTGATTTGGAAAAGGCGTATGATAGAGTACCGAGAGAGATTTTGTGGAAAACCCTGGAGAAGAAAGGGGTTAGGATTGCCTATAATAGGGCTATCAAGGATATGTATGAGAGAGCTTAGACTAGTGTGAGGACGCAGGATGAGACTACCGAAGATTTTCCCATAACAATAGGATTGCACCAAGGGTCAACCCTAAGTCTTTATCTTTTTACTTTAGTTTTGGATGTACTGACGGAACACATCCAAGAGTTAGCACTGAGATGTATGCTTTTTGCAGATGATGTAATCTTGCTTGGTGAGTCGATGGAGGAAGTGAACGGGAGGCTAGAGACCTGGAGGCAAGCCTTAGAAGCGTATGGTTTCCGCTTGAGTAGAAGCAAGACAGAGTATATGGAATGTAACTTCGGCGGAAGGAGAAGTAGGTTTACCTTGGAGGTGAAAGTTGGAGATCATATCATTCCCCAAGTTACACGGTTTAAATATCTTGGATCCTTAGTACAGAATGACGGAGAAATAGAAGCAGATGTAAGCCATCGTATCCAAGCTAGGTGGTTGAAATGGAGAAGAGCCTCAGGAGTTTTGTGCGATAAGAAAGTACCACTTAAGTTGAAAGGAAAGTTCTATCAGACAGCAGCAAGACCGGCGTTGTTGTATGGTACAGAGTGTTGGGTGGTTAAGAGTCAACACGAGAATCAAGTAAGTGTAGCAAAGATGAGGATGTTGCGCTGGATGAGTGGTAAGACTAGACATGATAGGATTAGGAATGACACCATTAGAGAGAGTGGGGGTAGCACCTATAGTAGAAAAGTTGGTAGAAAATAGACTTAGATGGTTTGGGCATGTAGAGAGAAGACCCGTAGATGCCGTGGTCAGAAGAGGAGATCAAATGGAGGAGAGTCAAGTTAAAAGAGGTAGAGGAAGACCTAGGAGAACTATTCGAGAAACCATTAGAAAGGATTTAGAGGTCAATGAGTTGGATCCACATTTGGTTTATGATAGAACATTATGACGTCATTTGATCCATGTAGCCGACCCCACTTAGTGGGATAAGGTTTGGTTGTTGTTGTTGTTGTAATGCATTCTTGCGTGACATAAGCTCATTTGGCGGCTTGTCTATCCATAAACTCATTGAAGGAATGTGCTCATTTGTTGGTTTTTTTGGCGGCTTTGGCTCTTTAGACATGAGCTCATTGAAGGCAACTTGTCTATCCATAAACTCAAAATGCTATTTCTCTGCCTCACCAATCTTGTTGTCATCCACTTCTTACAAGGAGGTGGTAACAGACAATCTTCTTTCAACAAAACATGAAGAAAGTTGTCGGGAATTAAGCAAAGACACTCTACAAGAAGATATAAGAATCTCAGTGATAATCAATTGAAATGCAGAAGCTTCAAACACGTTTCAAATGTTTTCTTGTATGCTTTTGGATTCTTTACCTTGAAGATTTTCTCATTCTTAGCTTTTTAGATGAGCCAAAGTAATGAATGCCATATCAAAGAAACCCCTCTTCTATCTTTCCCCTTCCAAACCATAACGTGAAGGAATCTAGCAACGTAAACAACTTTCCCAGCAACACCAATATGATCCCAAGCCACTTGAACACCTCATATACCAAATAATACTAGTGAACCCACACTTAATCAAAATGTTATATCCTATCTCCGGAACATTATCACAATAAACACAACACGCCACAAAACCGTATTAATGAGAACAACTCTTCCACTGATACTCACAAATCTATTCTTCCAAGAATTTAATCGGGAATTAAGAACCTCCACCCGGTTACATGTTACTAACCCAATTTCCCTTTTCTTTTTGTAGCTAGCTCCTGCTAGTGCACTATTTGTCATGTTCTTAGACTTGTTTGCACGTACCCGATTTGAATGGTTATTAATACATTTTGATGATTTAAAAATAAAACCAATACACATAATAAGTTCCTACAAGAATTTTAAAACCTTCGACACACAATATTGCGACAGTAGGTGAAGGCGTGAAGTGTCGCATACATGAATTATAGCGGTTGAAACCGCCATAAAATATCCGATCCTTGTAACGATCGTAAAAGTCAATGCTTAATCAGCTCGAATGTCATTACATTACAGGACTTGCCTTTAAGCTATATAAATAATTAATACATAGAAAAGCTTAATTCCACTTAGGAGTCTATACCCTTATAATCAAGTTATAATTAAGCTTACAATAGACTATTAGCGTCTTCAAAATAGGGAAACTACAAAACATAGAGCCACATATTTATAAGCACATATATATTGATAATACCATGCACCTTTAATAAGGTTTTCATCAAAAGCATCCAAGATGGCAGGTATACAATGGTTCCAGGGTAAGTTCAAGTTCATTCCTCCCCATTTCTGGTGCTTCCTCACGGTAATTGCCACTGCAAATAATTTTATTTATTTTTTTACTATGATCAGTAACTACTAATGATGTGACATAATTTAATTAATAATGCATGCATGTTATAGAAATGATTACCCACCCCATGTTCAAAGTTGGAAGTTGCTGCTGTAGTAAGTAATTTGGATTAACTCCGTGATGGTTTTGGTGCTCCCATTGTGCCTGCTGCTGAGCTGCAATCTTTTCCTTCTCCTTGATCTATAGTTATTTTTTATAAGTCCAAAAGGTGTCATGCAAAATAAAAAGAAGAATCTTAACCTTGATTAATTATTCATATCATAAGGTATAAACGATTATTACTTTTGCATAAATTTAAAGTAAGAATAGATTGTCATAGCTTCATTGGAATAGGGAAACCTACCGCACTTTTGAGTTCCATATTAATGCTTGAGTAACACAATTACTTCTTACTTAATGGTGTGGGAGTGGTAACATAGGAAGAGATATTAATCCCATCCCATAGTATTAGTAGGGAAACTCTAATATGATCCAGATCCAAAATGGTGGATCTGAATCGACTACATGTCGTAGTGGTTGCACCCTATATTTTACATGCAAATTGTAATATTTTAATTTATCTAAAAAATAAAATGTTTTGATCAGGGCGTGTGATATGGATTTGGTTCAAAGGTGAATTTTACTATTTTCAATAACTTTTTATTAAATTCTTCCAAAAAAAAACTTTTTATTAAATATTTTATGTGTTCTCTGTTTTTCATTATTATAAAATAAATTTTTACTAAAAATCATAAGAGACTATTCTTGAACATTTTTTGAAGGTTTATATTAGATACACCCTATCTTGACATGTACTTATTTAAGTAAGGTGAATATCTACTGGTCCACATTTAGACTCCCTTTTAAGGAGGGGGAAGCTCCCATACATATCACATTTACTTATTTGTGAGTATCAAACAAACTATAATTAAAGCTGTTGGATGGATGGATGAATGAAATAGTTAATTAAGCTTTACATAGGACCCTCACTAAGTCATATATATTGAAAATATCACCAATTTATAATTTTAAGCATAACTAATTAACAAGGAAAACATACATATAATTGCAAGAATCGTCAAAGTGGTTTTACATTGCTATATAAAACAATATATATTAGTACCATTGTACCAAGAAATGATCATATCCGGATCAAGCAGCATTAACCAATGGTAAATTAAAAAATATCTATTGCACAAAAGAAAATAAAAAGAAATAATTAAGGCTGATTAAATCACCTTTTTTGCAAGCATGTTATTCTGCTCCTGAATCACTTTCTCCTACACCAAAGGAGAGCACATGTCAGTTTGATTATCTAGAATAGATAGATGCATAATCAATTTATAGTATGTCATAAACCTAGCTACACAAAGATTTGAGCCTGTACCTTCTTCTGAAGCTCTGAAATGGACTCGTACATGAGTTGGTTCTGGTTAAATCAAAGTAAAAATACATACTTCAATATGAATCAGCAATAGTTTATTATAAAGAATGTAACTGATAAAGTATAGAAGTTATATTAGATATATTTACTCTGCGTGTACGAATGAGTTTGAGAGCAGTATCTAACTGCTGCTCCAGACTCTGAAGCTCTTTGAGGCTCATTGATCCCAAATCTTCTCCCATGTAGTGCCTATAGGGTTTAGTGTCATAATAATTCAGCGTGACTAGTGAATGTTGAAAGTTCAACAAAGTACATAATCATAAATAATATACCTATAGTTTCTTTGCAAAAGATCAATCTTTGCCTTCAGTCGTGTGTACTCAATAGTCCAATTTCCCTGCATTCGCGGTTGAGATTATGTTGTGAGCCTTGATATTGGTAATGCCGATGTTGAGACTTCTAAAACTTTTATATGACCGGCACAATTGTAGTTGCGGATCACAATTTAGAACTATATCGTCATTATTATTTTGGTTTTCGATTAATGACGGGTTTAAAATCTTAAACATCAATGATCTGAATGCACTTGATTATGTTCATATGAGTGTTGTCTAGCTTTATATTATGGATGAAATGACAAACCTGTGACTCAGAATCATTTGCAACTAGCTGTCTCTCTGCATAGGAGTACCTTTCATAGCGCTCCAGTATCTTCTCCATGCTGTTTAGAGATTATCACAAAAAAAAACTAAAAAAATTAAACCTATTATGTATTTAATTAGCTCAACAATCACTTACAAATTGTTACAGTGACACCTTTATTTCAAAGTCTTGTCAATCACGCCAATGATATATCATGACAAGCTAGAGCAAGTTATGTATAATACTCAAATTAACAAAATATATTATGTTATAAATGTTTTTTCAAGGCAAAGTTTATTAATGACCAAATCTTGTTCGAGACGAACAGGGATCAATCAGTAAGACAAAAACTACAAAGCAAAAAGCGTTGTATATAGACGGAACACTCAAAAGTAAATGCATATGCCATACATCTTAAACACCAGTAAAAAACAAACCTCTTAACCCAAATAAACATCAAAACCAAGCAAACCCCCCCACAAAAGGTAAAATCAAAAATATAATTAATTATATTTATTAAACAGAAAAGGTACAATTAATTATATTTATAGGCGTACAAGGGGCCAAAATATAATGCAATTACAAACCAAGCAAGAAACTAGAGAGCATTGAAGTCTTTACTCCAAAGACCCTCCAAATAAACACTCAGAAGATCTTTAATAAAATTATGCTAACTTATAATATAGGCAAGCACTTTAGAAAAATTGAAGTGCAAATTGAGGATGTATTGCTAATTTACCATGCCAATTTGAAAAGAAAAAATATTAGACTACAAGAATAAAATAAATCTATGTTTAATTCAATCATTGTATGCAAATGGTCAAATATATACAAACTTACAATGTTTTTCTCAACTCATCCTAAAATTGAGGATGTGTTTAGCATAAACATCGAAAAAATGGTCTAAAGGTAGACTTTTATCATTTTTAATAACAAATAAATTTGATAATAATAAAAATTTGAGAACAAGAATAATATTTTTATTTAAACTTACAAAAGTAGTAGGAGTGTCCACCATTGGATCGGGTTCATATTAGACAATTCCTAAAATTTAATATGAAAATCCACAAAACAAAATGACAATGGAGTTTCCAATTTAATATTTTTTTCATTTTAATTAGCATAATTAAAACATCCACATTATAATCTATCCAAAAAAAAATCCACTTTATATGGTATAAATTATACTTAAAAGTAAAACTGTTTATTTTAAATAGAAATGAGAACATTGTTCACAATTGAAAAGAAATGAGAACATTTTTCACAATTGAAGTTTTTTTTTTTTTTTTTTGAGGGAGTTCACAATTGAAGTTGAAAACTCAATTTAACATACATTGTTCAATCTTTCAAAAAAAAAAAACATTGTTCAATATCAATAATATCAGAATAAATGTACTCATGGAATTTAATTGTCGTTATTTTTAAGCAAAAAATTCAATGTATGTAATTACAGAACTTTTTCAAATGTATTTCTTTTTATTTACAAATGTAATTTTTTTTCATTCTTTTAAACAAAAAATTTGGTACACAAAATCAGTACAGAATTTCTGAACCGTCCTATCAAACTGAAAGAAAAACTAGAAGTTCGTTTGTTTAATTCATTGACACGAAGCACCTAAAAGTTGAGGCCACGCAAGAATATAAGTCCTGTTTATTTTTAACAGAAAAGCATGCAACATTCTTGCTTCCATGCTTTGAATGGACTTAAGCTTCAAAGTGAACACAACACCTGGTTTGTTTAAATACGTGTTGATTACAGCCAATACTATAGAGAGAAAATCATCAACTTTTCAGAAGACTTGTTTTATTAAAAAAAAAGTACAACAAAAATTTAAAAGTAAAGTCAGCAAATGATGCCTCTATATAGCTTCTGCATTGATAAGACTGGAGATCCAAAGTGAAGTTGTGACAAGTAATAACCAAATACTGTCAATCTTACTGACTTTGTCATTTCCAGAAGATTAAGCACCTCATCAAGGTATATATTTAACCAAATTTAATTGAACAAATTATTATTTATATGTGAAGAAAATCAAACTAGGGTTTTCTACAGGACCATGTACGCTATAATACCTTCTTTTTTTTTTATAAAAAAAATGTACGCTATAATACTTTTTTCATGATAAATGTCTATGTAAGCAATAATTTTCTACCAAGTATGGATATATAATTTTTTTTCATGATAAATGGTGTGCGACAAAAACATTTAATAAATATTTTTTTGAAAAAGGCAAAAAGATAATAAATTAAAAACAAACAATCAAAACACAAAAAGTACTAGAATTGAAAGGATTGATTTAAGTTTATTTTTTTTCCTTATCAAGAGAAAAAAATATCATGACTGAAGTATGTAAAGAATAAACTTAAATAACTATGGAAATGCAATAAATCCAATAGAATCAGGTCTGTACTGTTTGACCTAACCACAAATCAGATTTGGAAGAAATACATATTCTTCTTTAGCTTTGCACCCAAACAAAAGAAACCCTTCTCAAGTGAGAAAGGAAAACACAAGGTTGTGAAATTTGAAAGAAAAAAAGAAAAGATAAACACAGGCTTAAAAAATCCTTGACTCAATGAAAAAAAAAATAGTTAGATAACTATATAGATCAACTAATTCCCTTTATTTGAGTAAAAAAGCCTAATTCACTTTACACATAAATAAATACATGAACCCTTTTGAGAGAAGTATATATGAACATTTATTGTCCTTAAAAATAAAAATGCTCTATATGCTTTCCCTCTACGTTATTTTTTTTCTTATTTTTTGAAAAAAATACATACTTATAGGTTTGTACTGTTTGATCTAAACAAAAAACAAAGGAATGAGAACAAAGAAAGAAAGCATATGTTCTCCTTTAGCTTTGCATCCAAGATATACAAACCCTTCTCAAGTGAGAACAAGAAGGCAAAATAAAAAGGTATGGATATTGGAAAAAAAAATGAACAAACACAGGCTTAAAAAATCCTTGACTCAATAAAAAAAAATAGTATGCATATATAGATCAACTAATAATTACACAGAAGAAATAAATTCCTTTCGTGTTTGAAAGAGAGATTTATATGATATACACAAAAGTATATATTAAAAATATTTAATAAAAGTCAGTGCAATGAAGAGATCTATATTTTTTTTGAGAGCAATGAAAAGATCTATATATCAATGAGTAATATAATATATAAGGTGCAATATTTAGTAGTGTATTATATAATTTATTTTTGTGGATAATATATAATATTTACCAAAATAAATAAAAAAATATTTACCAAGAATCAGTTGCATATTCAAAGAGCTTTCCTTTGTGGGAGAAGACAATCAAAGCAACTTCAGCATCACATAGAACAGAGATCTCATGAGCTTTCTTGAGAAGTCCAGCTCTCCTTTTAGAGAAAGTAACCTGACGATTGATCTTGTTTTCTATCCTCTTCAACTGAACCCTACCCCTTCCCATGTTTAGTGATGTTTGTTTTAGGAAATTGTTTTTGCTTTAATTATATTATTATACCTAAATTACTTCTTCTAGCTATATCTTTTTTTCCCAAGAAAAACCCAAACAAGTAAAAGGGAACAAACCCCAGAAATATGCTTAAAAGCCTTTCTATTATAGCTTAGAGAATGTTAATTTATGGGTCTTTCTTCTTCGGGACAAGTTTTTTGAAGAGAGACCACATCTGTGAGTGGGAGTGTTCTACTACTATCATTCATTATATTATAAAAAAAATTGTGATGTGAAGATAGGGGTTTGGGGTCAAGTGGTTTCTGGTTTTGGAAATTAAAAACCAGAGTTGTTTTTGATAATGTTGTGCTGTCGACATACGATTGGTTAGTCAGTTACCAAGTTGCTGTCCCTGGTTATTAACAACCACACAACAATCATATCTCTTATTTTGCTTTTTCACTTTCCTTTTCTTCAAATGTTAAGGACATAATCATTTTTGGTGAAAACTCTATTACTATTTGTTTGATATTGCCACTCAAGTGTATATTGGACCAATAAAAGATATATATGGGTATCTAGTTCAGCATATATATCTCTAAAGTTATATTTATATTGTCTTAGTAAATAACAAGTTTATTTCTCGGTAACGTTGTTGGATCAATATACTTGAGTCTTGAAGTTTGTTATGATCTTATGAGTTTCTGAAATTCAGCTTATATAAACATTTTGTTAAAAAAAAGGTTGTTTTAATGTTGAAATATTATTTATATAAAATATGTCCTGATATAAATTTTCTTATGGATAAATTTATTTTAATTTTTTATGATTGAAAATTTTATTATTTTTAAAACTTAATTTACTTTGACAAATACAGTCAAAAAATTACTTTGACAAATTCACTTCAAAATTCAATAAAAAGCATAAAATTAATCAAGGTGGTTGTTGATACTCAACCAAGATCAAATGAATAAATTGAAGAATAACTCAAAAAAGCAATTGTTCTTGTTTGTTTTTAATTTTCCTAATTGGGTTTTTTTTTATCTCAACCATTTGGTTCTCGAGGTAAAGGTCTCCTACTATCTAGAGTTTGATATGAAGATTCGTAATATGATTAATTATTGTTCTAGTCAAAATTAAGCTCATAATCTTTAAAACAATTTGTGCTTAACTGGAGTTCATTAACCATTTAAGATTAATGGCTTGGTATGAACTTCAGTTAAGCATAAATTATTAGAAAGATTATGAGCTTAATTTTTTGTAGATGTGCTTAATTTTGTAAAGGTCCCCTTCACCTTTCAACAATATATGAAGGGGATGGGGTTCGAACATCTGTCACCTCACTTATTCATCTAAAAAAAAAAAAACACATACACACAGACGTGCCCACACACACTTGTTTTTTAGAATGAGTATTTTAGCAAGATATAATTAAAATGTTGTTAAATACACCTTGAGGTGTATGTTGTTAAAACACTCCTTAAAAATAAGTGAATGTAATTTAGCAACTCTCACAAGCATTTGCTAGAATACACCCACTTGTTTTATGTATGTATATATACACTACATGTTAGAAAAATAGTTGCTATCCATTTGATTTTTTGCAACCACAATGAAAATCTTATTAGTATGTCGGATTCAAACCCCAGGTCCTGCGTATATTATATCACTACCAACTAAATCAAGTTCACAGAGACAAAAAAAATAAAAAATCTTAGTAGTAAACGAACATAAATATCAATCACTATAATGTCGAGGAAAATAGAGGATGCATCAATTTGATTTTTTTTATGGGTCACCAAAATAATTATCAATACATTTATTGGCTAGTTTGAGGAGAAAAATAAGCACATTTCCTTTGTGTACATGTGTTTTATTTTAAATAAAATTAGTAGAATTACATATAACAAATATATTTTAAAATAATAATAAATATCTCCAATAATTTGGAAATGTGCATATATATATTTGTAGACAAAATTTGATTTGAATAAAGAAGCTTATAATTAAATACAAAGTGGGTAAATCTTCTCAAATTCAATTATGCTCTTTACTTTCTTTTTTTTAACACCAAAATTTATTAGAAAGAATGGGAAAAAAGTAAAAAGAATGTTTAACCCACACATGTAGTAAAGTGGAGGATATTGATCATCTTTTTCTATCTTGCGGTTTTTTTTTGGAAATTTGGCATGGTATTTATAGCTGACTTGGTTCTATTATAGTGCATCCCACTCATGTGACAAACCATTTACTTCAATTTGGAATTTTAGGCTGTCTTTTAAAAAATATTTTCTCAGTTCTTCATCTCATTTGGTTCTCGTGTGTCTGGAACTTCACTACTAGAAAAAGAAAAATTTGAGAGGGAAATTAGTGACGGAAAAATTGAAATTCCTCACAAATTTCTTGGTCGCAAAATTTAGTGACGGAATTTGAGAGGGATTTCACGTTTTCCCTCACTAA
>Ga0315913_1004016_pt1 | contig 17754 bp, 7 predicted proteins | sample MpolsnodulesMG_FD_207736 | JGI IMG/M metagenome (GOLD analysis project Ga0315913, IMG submission 207736) | Medicago polymorpha root nodule microbial communities from Los Angeles, California, United States - small nodules | ecosystem: Host-associated > Plants > Roots > Nodule | place: USA... | reverse complement strand
CAGTCATGTAACTGTTTAGGAAAAATAGTAAACATTGAAATAATCAAAGGAGAGGCGCTGCCCCTAGTTATAGGTCTGTTGATAGCAGTGCTTTATTAGAAACCAATTTTTTTTTAAAACTTGAAGAGACTTGTATGATGTTATTTACAAATTTTCATGTTTAGAAACTTTGTAATCTTCACCCATTTTGCAGACATATGAACGAGCTTGCATAAAGAAATGGATTGATGCAGGGCATCGAACATGTCCCATCACTCAGCAGATTCTTTCCAGCCCCACCCTCATACCTAACCATGCTTTATACAGCCTGATTTCAAATTGGTGCGAGACAAATGGAGTGGAACCACCTAGAAGGGTAGGAAACTTCTGGCTCTGTAAGGAAACATCAGACGGCTATTCTGAATTGATAAATCTTGATACCTTAATGAGGAAACTTACTTGCAGTAATGTTGAGGATCAGCGTTGTGCAGCAGGTGAGCATTGTACCAGACACACTTATTCTTTGATCTCTTTCCTGCACGCACTTACACATATTCACTGGGTGTGAAACCCAAAGAACCAACTAAATCTTGTAGAGACAGTTTGCTAGGTGTTTGATTCTTAACAAATTTCAATGCAATCTGCGATTGCACAATGGTCATTTCTTTTCTCCAAATAACTGAAACTAGAATAATTTTTCCATCCATTTTAGGACAACAAAATGATTTGGATATAATAGATTAAATTTAAGGTTTTATTAGATTGATTAATGCTAGAAATGGGCATATTGAAGGGATTTGTGGGTAGTTAAAGGAAGGAGGGGGTTTTCGAGCAAGAGATTGTGGTCTTTGAGGGGTAAGACTGCTGGCTCTGTGGGTGCTACTGCTGTGAAAGGAACATAACTATGAAATAGGATTCTTCTGTCTGCAGTGTTCCATTCATCCAATGAAGGGATCTTTTTAATTTGTAGTAAAAGGAGTTATGTTGTCTTTTTAACATCTTTATAGTTTGAGAATAATACTTGTTAGGATCTCTCAAACCCTCATCCTTCCACATTTCCAACGGATGTTTTACTATAATTGAGTCTCTTTATCCTCATTTTGCTGCAGGGGAGCTCCGTCTTCTTGCCAAACACAACAGTCAAAATCGAAAGTTGATTGGTGAAGCTGGTGCTATACCCCTCCTTGTTGTTCTCCTCTATGTGCCTGATGCTATCACCCAGGAGCAAGCTGTTACTGCTCTTCTCAATCTATCTATCTGCGATGAAAACAAAGAGCGCATCATGGCTTCCGAGGCTTTGCCGGGAATCCTTCATGTGCTAAAAAATGGCTGTATGGCAGCTCGTGAAAATGCAGCAGCCACCTTTTTCAGCCTCTCTGCTACGGATCAGAACAAAGTGGCAATTGGTGCATCTGGAGCAATCGAGGCACTAGTTACTCTCTTCTGTGAAGGAAGTCAAAGAGGAAAAGTTGATGCTGCAACAGCACTATTCAAACTCTGTTTATACCATGGGAACAAAGGCCGTGTTATTAGGGCCGGTATTGTGCCTAAGTTGATTGAAATGTTAATGGCGGGGGAGATGAGGGATGAGGCATTGGCAATCATGGATATAATAGTTAGCCACCCTGATGGAAAAGCTGCAATTGTATCTGCCAATGCTATTTCCACTTTGGTAGAATTAATCATTAATGGATCTTCTAAGAACAAAGAGAATGCAACTTCAGTGCTTGTGCACCTCTGTAGGGGAAACTCACTACACCGATCAACCGTCACTTCACTCGGAGTGATCAATCCTCTCTTGGAACTGGCAAAAAACGGCTCAGAAAGGGGTAAGCGAAAAGCTGCACAACTTCTTGAGTTGTTGGACATTTAGAGACCATTGTTAATATACTTGGCAACTGTCAGCTAGGTTTTTGATGCTGCTGTTGTCTCTGTATATTGCTGATGCTGATATAGATAGTGAAGGATATGACGTAACAGTAGATTACTAGAAAAGGGTCAACATTATTTCCTTTTTATTTTTTAGTTAAAAGGAAAATTTGATAGTAGTCAACCAATTATTTTGTTGAATTTAATCACTTTTGTTGGAAAGCTGGTAGCAAGTGTTAAGGCAACTGTTTGACTTTAGTTAAGGTACAAATATTTGTTTCATTGTTTAAAAATATTGGGTGCCCATGATTACTTATTTTAGTGTTTGTTTGGGTTATCTTCTTAGAGACCCATCATTTGCATTGAAATTTCATTTATGTGTAATTTTTTTTCCCAAGAATAGTTGAGGTTGCATGTGTGTGACATCGAGATTCATTACAGGTAGATTTCTGGTACTGAAGTGTTCTTTTATCTATGTTTTTGTTTTCCTGATGATTTGATAGTTGATGTCTCTATTTAATGTGTCTTTGTTGCATAAACTTGAGGTGCAAAGTGACTTAACTTCGCAAGTGAAAAGTCATATGCTTGTGTAGGTATGAATTAACTTTCAAATTTTGAACTGTTTAAATCAAATTGACTTAGTGAACCCACCTGTAAAATAAGATGCATAATATTCTTTTCTCTCCAAAAGTTAATCAAGCAAGTCAAAATAGCAAATGTGAGGTTGATCAACGCCACATACCACTTTTGTTTTTTAGTATTAAAACCGTTACTGTTATGTTTAGATTATTGGTATAGAGTGGAATGAAATGAAGTAGTTTAATGAGATTTTAAACAATGCCAAAGATTTATGAAATTCCTGAACTTGAAATAAGAGCCTCCTTTGTTGGGAAAAAAACACCAGTTGAGATGTGGCGTGCCGTAAAAGGACCTAAGATATATGTTGTAAGAAAGAAAATTTATAACTTTTTCCTCTAAAAACTCATACTGGAATTCCTTTTTGCTATTGAATGTCCCTTTAACAGTTTTTTAGCCTCATATTCTTCTCTATGAGACTACTAATTGATAAGATTCTTGTCTTTTGGTGGTATGTCTCATTCACAAATTTGGGACCGAATTGGCACAATACATGATATTATTTTCCACCTGTTTTTGCAAGTGGAAGTTTATTAGTTGATGAATTTATTAAGAATCAAACAAGCCTCGATGTCGATTTCAACAAAGATAGTATGTTATAGAATCATTGTTGCTCGTGGGGGCATGGTTATGTGATTCATCTTTCAAGGATAAGATGCTTGAATAAAACTGCTTTAGTTGATATTATTCTTATTTCATGAATGAATGTCTTTGAGAGCAAAAGCAAGATATGTCAATGACATTATTGTTCGGAATTGGGTCCATATATAAATATACTAACATGATGCGTGTGGTAAGGTTGACTAATAAGTAATACTCCCTCCGTTCTATAATATCAGAGCCATTTGTAAAAAAATATTGTCCTAAAAATATTGACCTATTTCACTTTTTAATACAAAATTAATTACTTTTTTTCAATTATAACTCTAACTTTACATTTATGATAAAGAATAATGCACAAATACTTGACTAAGACACTCAAAACCATTGTTATCTCTTTTTCATTTATACAATTTTCTTAATCTGTATGAAATGGTCAACTGACTCAGTTAAACTGGGACGGAAGGAGTAACAAATTATCTTAAATATGTCGTGTGAGATTCAATTTTTATCGCTATTTATGCACAACATTTTGTTGATAGATATTAGTATAGCTTATATGTTCATATGACTAAACAAAATTTGTTCGGAAACTATCATTTTCTTATAACTTATTTTTATTAGTTTATAGGGAAGTTTCTACGGTACACATATTTCATAAATCAATATGTTAACGATCATTTTTATGTAACAAAGAGATATTTGTCGACTTTTATATTTTAGAAAATATTATTTCATAAGAAAAAACATCATTTCATTATTTATAAGAATCATACTAATTTTTTAACATTTTATCGAAAAAATAATCAATATTCATTATTATGAGTAATAAAAATTAAAAAAAGTTGAATTTTGATTTGCTAACAATTTTGAGAAATAAAATATAACTATTATAATTGTAACCGATAAAAAATATTTTTTTTTCTAAAAAAAATAATTCATTAAACTATTCATTTAAATATGGGTGTACCGGTACACTTAATTTTTTTGAGTGTACCGTGGAAATCACTAGTTTATAGTACTTTTTTTAATAATCTAATTCAAAGATTATAACTTAAATCTTATCGATCATTTTCTCTCTCAAGCTTACCACTATAATCTTTTATTGAATAAAATTAAATATTAATTCAATATCTTTTGTGCGTAGAAGAATTTAGCGTAGGATTGGTCTTTGGAATTCGGTTCACGAGGTGTTTCTCGAAAAGAATTCAGCACTCAATGCCATCTTTGAATTGTTACATCAACTCTCGCAAGAATTTGGCTGACGATTTGCAGGTGTCCTCCGGAGCCTTTGGAAGCATAGAAATATCAACTTTTGGCAAGATGCCATAGAAACATGAGCTCAGGTAGTAGATCGAGCATGTCACCTTATGGAGGAATGGTATGCAACTAAACACTACTATTCTGGGAGCTAGTTGAAACAACACTTCAACAAATTCAGTTCGTAATGATCAGATGACAACAACAACACCAGTATGACAAGGCGATTCATGCACAACTTGAAATTCTTCTACTACAACGAGTGGTATGACTTTGATTATGTAGCAACACCCATAACGAGGCCGTCTCAAATGTGATGTCGATGCTTCGTTTTTGGATAAATTGAATATAACAAGTATTGACATATATATTTGTGATGAGGAAGGTATTTTTGTACTGGCTAAAATCGTCTCCCTCTCTCGTATGTGTTCTGTTGTCGTGGGTGAAGCCTTGGGCTTATTCCACGCTTTACAATGGTTAAGTGACATGCAATTCGATAACGTCGATTTCGCCTTGGACTCAAAGATTACAACAAATGCCTTCAACCATCGTCGGGTTGATGTTACGAAATTCACACAAGCGACAAACAAACGAGGTAGCTCACACCCTTGTTGGGGTTGCTACATTATCCACTAGTCCCTCTATTCATTACCATGTACCTCGTTGTATAATCTCTTTTATTTTTAATGAAATGTTATAAGCATACTCTTTTCCTTTTAAAAAAATGTTTAAAATAATTAAAATTTTCAAACTTTTTTAATAGATTACGAGAATTTGAGAGTGTAAACTAATGATAAGGGAAAGAGGGACTCAATTGAAACAATTACAAATTTTGATGGACTAAAATCGTTTCAAGAAATTTAAAGGGATTAAACTAGAAACAACTCAAATTAGAGGCCTAAAACCGTTTCAATTGTAATTAATTAGCCTAAAGTATTATGTTAGATTGGCCCCCTATTTTCAGAAACTGGCGATTTTCACTCCCAAACTTTTGATGGCATACTATTAATTTTGATCAGAACCATCATACGTGGACACTAAATTTAATGATTCAATGCCGTATGTGTATTTTATTGTACGAATACATTATATTTTTGACCTCTCAACTTGCCAAAACCAGCGATTTTGACTCCAATACTAGCATTGACTTGGTAAAAATAAATATGCATGTTTCTTTTGCAAAAAGGGTTAAGTTTGGGGATCAAAAGTGTTGTTTTGAAAATGGAAAGGCTAAATCTCAGTTTGTAAATCTTTTTTTTTTTTTAGGGAATTTATTCTCAGTTTGTAAATGTTGAAGGGCCAAAAAGAGTAATTTAGCAAAAAAAAAAAATAATAAAGAATATTTCATAATAAAATTTGGTAAATTTTATATACCTGCATGGAGTGGTTGTTATTTGATTATTTCATGTTTATTTTTAACAAACTATTGCATATTTCTTCATGTACGGAAAAATGGATAAACATTCCTTGCCAAGAAATTCTGATTTAGTGCATGCTCACGCAAGCTTCCATTGACATATCCCATGCAAAAAGCATATGAAACTAAACAAATTTTACGACCCCAAATTCCACATCAAACATTATTACAACTCTTTGGATCATATCATATATAATTGAAAGACGGACAGTATGACAACAAAATCATGTTCACTTGTTTATTTGAATGAAAGGGACGAAAATAATTGAGTGGTATATTTGTTTTTTTATATGAAGAACACGACAAGCCACTTTGCAAAAGGTATGCACACATATACATGCTTAAAAATTGTTATCTATTACGAACCACATTTTCTAGGTTTAAAGTTAGTCAATATATACATTAATTTGAGTCCATGACGGAACAATTTTATTTGATTAGATGTATCCAATTTTTCTTTTTCTGATCTTCACCATTACTTGATGAGAGGGTTTATTTAGCCAAAATATGTCACACTTTTTTGTGCATCAATTTATTTAATCTCTTTTTCCTCTTTTTTTTCTTGTTCTTTTTGTGCTCTTTCTTAATCTTGTTGTGACGAATTAGAACCATGCACGAACCATTTTGACTCTTAAAGTGTATTTTCAATGTTTTTTTTTTACTCAAGATTTTTTATAATTATTTTCAAACAATCACTTAATACAATTTGTTTATTAGTTACTTCATGGTCTTAATGAGTTTCAGACTTAAAAAAGTTGATATTTAATTTGAAAATTTGATCTCAATCATAAGCTTTTTGCAGGGAATAAACGTCTTTATTCCAAATTAATTTTAAATAAGTGAACTTTTAACTTTTTCTCACTCTTGCACGTCGTTTCAAAATAACTATATATACATAGAATCAATGATAACTATACATTGATTAATATTGGAGAATATTTTGTATTCAGCTTTCAATATGAATTTTTTCAGTTTAAAGATGGAGTATTGGAAGGAAGTCCGCAAGATGCTTCATAGGATGCCATTGCCATATGCTGACTTAAAAAGGAGAAATGTGACAAAGAATCTCTTTGGTCAATAGCATTTCCTTCTTTATGTTACATGTCTTTTTCTCTATTATATAGCTTAAAGCCTAAAAGGGTTATTCACACAATGAAATTAATATCATTTGATTTATTTAATCCATTAATTGTGCTTAGATGAGATATTCCAAGTATTCTTCAAGTTTAATTCATGATCTCGGGTTTGAATCGAATCTTAAACATTGAAACTATTGAAAAAGAGTTTTGTCATCCATAATTTAAGCTCACCAGCTTAATTAAAAAAGAAAAAAAAAACATATCTAGAATGATTAATTAATATCGCTCTTGACTCAAGGAATTAACCTTTACCACTTGAAAATAATCAAAATAAAGGTTTAGTTTAGATTAATTAAGATACAAGTCATTTCCTTTTTAGGGTAATAAAGGATATAAAAATTTGATGACGATCAAACATTGAACTATATATATCAATTACAAGATGTGTTTTGTGCCACATATATGTAAGACAGAATATGTAAGCAACTTTATCTTTGATAGAAGACATGAAAATGAGCTAGTGATGGTTAATTTTCTTTTTTCTTATCCTATATATCTTTTAGCTTCTTTATGTGTTGAGTTGGGGTTACTGTTGGGGACCTCATGCCATTGATCAATTTGGGAAAGCAGCTATAACGAGGTGTTGGTATCTTAACACAATTATTTCCTTTTAAGAAATATATATAGTGTATTCAATTAACTAATGATAATAAGGGTAACAAATCAAAATTCCTGGCTCATGTGTATATGATTGAAAAACATGTGTGGAAGGAACGTGAGGAATCACTGCTTTGAATCTCAATCAGTTCCCTTTTTTTCTCATTTATTCATGAAAGCTTTAAAGCTCATGCACTCTATAGTATACACAATAATTTATTTATATTCTTTTGACTTAATATCTTGAACTACAAAGGTCATCTAGTATTTTATCCTTAAAAAAAAAAAAAGGTCATCCAGTATTTTCATTAACCAAGACCGACACTACTAAAAAAACAAATATTAGTGAGGGATATTTAGTGAGGGAAAACGTGAAATCCCTCTCTAATTCCGTCACTAAATTTTGCGACCAAGAAATTTGTGAGAGATTTCATTTTTTCCGTCACTAATTTCCCTCGCTAATTTTGCTTTTTCTAGTAGTGCGAGTCATGTAAATACATTTGGTGTATGTTTGATTTCGCTTTTGAAAGTATTGAAATTGATTCTAGATGAGTAGAATTGATTATGATATATTTAAATGTTTTCTAAAAGAATTGATGTGCTTTTAGAGAATTAATTCGGATTTGAAGCTATAATTTATAGTTTTTAACTTCAAATGTTATTTTTGTTCTTAAATTTATTGTTCAACACAAGACATGGTTAGATAAAAGTAATAAAGATTACAAAAATGTTGCTCTATCTATGCCACCCATAAAAGCATAAACAAACAACTAACAAAGCCAGTACATCACCAAGTCACAATATGCATAATAACTAAGAGGCAAGAGAACTAAAAAATTCATAACTAAGAGTTGTGCTGGGAAAAATCGACATAGAAAAAATAAATGATAATAATTATAATACAAGAACATAACATGAAAACTCTAAAATTAGATTATAAAACTATGATCATTGCCTAACGATAACCGAAGAATAACACTATGTAGAAATTTTACAATACATATACTGCTCTCAAACATCCACCGACCACAATACACTCAGGGCCCTTCAAAGCAAATACATAACTACATCTTACAACACATTAAGACAAGAATATAAGGGAAAAGAAAAATTTAGATACAAGCTTAAAGTGTTTCGGACTTGTTGTAACTAAGAATTGTAGCTTTGGTCTCCCTATATATTCCTTTACAATTCTAAACAATGTGAGACTTCTTCAACATGTATATTATCAACCAACACCACAATCTCCAAATAGATTGAAAATGATATATTTGTTTCCATTGTCGTCACCGACAATTATAGTTCTAAGCAACTATCATATTCCATTATAAAGAGTATAATCACTTGAAGCTAAACCACTCCAAGAATTTTCACATTGTCTTCACCATTTCTGTACCCTTCAATCTGAGATGTTATTCAAATGTCAGCCCGCTACCCTTCCATGTGAAAAATGTCCATCAACCCTGTTCTTTAATAACTATATACTATTGTAACTCTTGTTTCATAAGTTTTTGCTCATTTTTCATTAAAATAAAACACTAAGAGTAAGGGTAGTCTCTCCTTTGGTCTTCTGATACTAATCAAAAGAATTTTATTTTACAAGGAGTACTCAACCCTAATTAAGTCTTAATTATGCAGTTATACATCTAATGGATTCATTTATTTGGACTGTTAAATACCTTTGGTAAAAAATATATATATGACATAACACATGTAATTTTGTGTGCAATGCAAATCATTTTTACAACTGCAAAGAATCCAAATGCCACAAAAATTCCTCCATTCATCACTTTCATCATGAATGTTGAAAGCCACAAATATCCATGCTGCATGGGAGCGTGTGCAAGGAGATCCGGTAACAGCCACCAAGGTTCTTTTTCCCACTTTTTGTGGTCCAAGTCCAACTAATATACTGACAAACAGTTCTCTCTTTCTCTTTTTATTTTTTGAGAAAATTTTTGGTTTACTCTTTAAACTTATTTTTAATAATTTTTTAAAATAGTTTTGTAATAATATATTTGATCCAAAATTGTCATTTTATAAATATAATATATTTGAATTTTTTTTTCCTGCAATAGATCCAGTATAATAAAATATAGAAAAATAAATTGAAAATAAATATGATTTCAAAATTAATGATATTTAATAATTTATTTGACATCAAATATATATTAAGGAAAAATAATTTAAAGAACTTAATTTTTTGTACTAACTGCGCAAAATAATTTACATAGACGTCCAATTAATTAGATCTTGCTATTTAGATATTTGTACAAATATTGAAAAAAAAAATTGTAATATTACATATTTAAATAGTGATATTTCATTAAACGTTGGTATAAACTTATTTTACATATTTTGAGAGGAATTTTATATTATGACAAAAAATATTTTGGAAGATTTAATTTACATATGAGGAATCCAAAACTCAATTAAACACAATATTTTGGTCAAAGTTGTTTGGGATATCGTATAATATTGATATCGTTTGGCTTGAAGATTTGACCTTTCTTAAATATGAAATCCTTTGACCTAAAAAAGGCATAACCAATTGATCTCAAGCACCCAAAATACTATCCATATTGTAATTTTTAACCTCATGATCCGGTGAATTGCACGATTACTTGGATAGCTCTAGATTTCTACGTAGATATTGGATAGCTCAAATGGTTCAAGATAAAAGTTAAAAAGAGTTGGAGGTTTTGATTTCTTAATTTTTTTTTTTATGTCATAAAAGTATAGGCCATTTCAAAAAATAAATAGATTGGATTTATGTCATAAAAGTATAGGCCATTTCAAAAAATAAATAGATTGGATTTCTATGTTTATTTTACCTGGTCCCCATTCTTTAGAGTCTATTTGAATACTCTAATTAGAAATTACAAGAGAAATTAGAATTTTAAGTAATTTAAATTCTCTAATTATATTTTCTTCGTTTCTATATTTGCTTGTTAGGGTAAAGTAGTAAAATTCTTGATTATTAAACTTTTTTGTAATTTTTTTACGTTGAAAAATTAAATTTACGTTGAGCACACTTCTAAATCTCAAGCTTTCACCATTAAAGCATCTCGGAAGTTATAATCAAAAGTGCATTAAGTCTTAATTATTTCACCAACAATGGACCTTGGTTATAAGTTAGTAAAAACACTTATATATTCACTCAATTGAGTCACATTTACTTTTTAAAAGTTAACTATTTTCAAGTAAATTTAAGTTTTATGATCTTTTTTGCTTTATGGATATCGGTGCCATTTTTTTTCTTGGGTATCATAAAAATTCTTATGATTTTGCAATAACATTTAGCATTTTATGCTTTTCAATGTTTCTGCCACAAATAGCGAGAAATTAATCCCATTTCTTAAGAAAAAAAAACACCAAGTCCTTAAATGTTATTGCAAAATCATAAGAATTTTTATGATACCAAGAGAAAAAATTGGCACCGATATCCATAAAACAAAGAAGATCGTAAAACATAAATTTACTTGAAAATAGTTAACTTTTAAAAAGTAAATGTGACTCAATTGAGTGAATATATAAGAGTTTTCACTAACTTATAACCAAGGTCTGGTGTTGGTGAAATAATCAAGACTTAATACACTTTTGATTATGACCTCTGAGTTATTTCAATGGTGAAAGCTTGAGATCTAGAAGTGTGCTCATCTCTATATCTCAAATTCGAATGTCTAAAGTGTCAACAATTCCTATATTGAGTCGGAAGTTGGTTTCTCGATTAATCGATCTTTGAGTCGGATACGTAATTAAAAAAATAAAAGACTTTCTATCACTTTATTTTAAGTGAAATAAGATTTTAATTCGTTTTTTCTTCCAAATCTAGGATTTTAATCCCTTTTGTTTCATAAGTTTTAGGGTTTCTTTTCACAATCTGGGGTTTATTTTTTAAGATATGTCATATTAATTAATAATCTAGAATTACATTTGATGATGTGACATTGTTAATTTGAATCAAAACCTTGATTACCTTTGTTTTAAGTTTCATAGACTACGATGTAATTCAATTCTTCTGAAATTCACAGTTTCTAGTCCAAATCAACGATCATTAAATGTGATTTTACAGAATAATGAATACCACATGTCATAAAAAATAAGCCCCAAACTAAGTTGTGAAAATAATCATTGAAAGTTGTTTAACAAAAGGATTAAAATGCTGAATTTAGATCCCCGTGAGCATAGCTCAGTTGGTAGAGATATCACATATTATATGTAGGGGTTGGTGTTTGAACCTCAAACACTCCACTTCTCCACGATTAAATTGTGTGACCTCTAATCATTAGGTTACTTTACAAAAAAATGTTGAATTTAGAAGTAGGGACCCTAAAATCATGTTTCATGGGACAAAAATGCTCAATATTTGATTACTATATAATATTAAAGGGAAAAGCAGGCAAGGGAAGGCTTGCTCTCATGCAAAATTCTACTTGTTCAATTTTTAATGATATAAATATTCTCTGTTGTGTTGGAAGTCACTAAACTCAAGAAGGATTTGTTAAGTTACAGTATTCAAACATTTTATATATTAAATTGGAAACTGAGATTTGAATCTCCATTGGGAAAATATATTTAATCATTCATGAATTATACAACAGCTGCAATTCCTTGAAGTACTAAATTTGGCTTCATTCAATTAGTTATCTCTAGCTAGTTTTGGTTGGATAGGATGAAACATCACAATCATTTTTCTTCTAGTCCGTTCTAAATTATAAGACATTTTGAATATTTCATACGTATTAAGAAATATAATTAATTTTATATAAAAAATAGATATTATTAATTATTTTACAAAATCGTTCTTAATAAATGATATGAAAAAGATAAATTATATAATTTAAAGAAGAGAGTAATAAATAATTAGTGATATAATATAAAAAGTAACATTAATGAAGAAGATATTGTAAAACGACTTATAATTTAAAATAATTTTTTTTCTAAAGCGACATATAATTTGAGACGCAGAGAATATCATATAAGAAAAATATTTGAAAGATCATAAACAATTGAACAGGAGATTTGAACGCACATCAAAATATATATCATATAGTTATTTGAAAAAAATAAACATTAGTTAATTAATTTTTTTTTCTTTTGTACTTTTATATATATGAGTGTGGCCAAATATTGTATCCAAACTCTTATGACCAAGAGCTTCTTATCATGTAAAAACAACAACATCAGGGCTTAAGAGAAGGTTCCGTATAGACCAATTCTTCAACTGGTCCAAGTTAAATGACACCTTAGCAGAATAAGAATCCTACAATATTTACCATGTTCATGAAAATGCAAAAGAAAATTCCAAATTTGATTAAACATTTACTGCAAATATGACAAGTACAACCTTTTGATGAGAAGGTTGTTGGAGTTTGTCCCAAACAGGGGTCTATGTATAATTCGCCACTGATTGGTCAAATAATTGCTCAAGTTAATTGACTATGAGGTAATCATAACCAATTGAAATTATGTTTTGGTTGTTTTTTGAGGGGATGTTTTGGTTGTTGTTATTGAGTAAAATGATTAATTAATTTACTATTCAAATTCTTAAACTACTATGTAAATCTTTCATTCACACCCTAAACATGATAAAGGTATATTTGGATGAAAACATTCAACTACTTTCAAAGTCTCTTTAAACTGTGATAAAGTTATCAATTAACCTCTTGGTTGTTAAATTTCTTTGTTGGGCAACCAATAGAGAGAAGAGTTTAGTGGAAATAACTAATCTCATTTAATATGTCAAACTGAGACGGAATTCGTCCAATTGAAAAAAATATTCATATTTAATAACCGATAATATTTTAAACATGGGTTCGTATGATATTAATTAAGTTCAGTAAATTTTAATAAAATATTTTTTTATTTTTTATTATTATAAAATTTATTTTTTATTCAAAACCGTAACTGTCCACCTTTGAACCATTACTAAGAGGTTCATATTAGACACACCCTTACAATATTACCTCATTTACGGAATACGATGAAAAACAAACATAAATATTTTTTTTGTGATGGCTAGAGTTCGAACCTCAGACTTTGCATATATTACATATTATTTCTGCCAATTGAGTTAAACTCACGAGGACAAATATAAATATTTGTTTAACATGACTGATCATTTAGGAATCTTGAGAAATTCAAATGGTGAATTACATAGACATGAACTATAGAAAGCAAACTCGTGATCACATATAAGACACGAACTTACGTTCATATATCTAGTCTTTGGACCATTTGGACCACACCAGTTTGGTAAAAGTTCATATATCTAGCATCATGTACGTAACAAGCAACACACATTTGTCTTTAATTATATATTAGAGAAATGGTTAAAAGTTTTCTTGCATATTGGATTAGATATACTCTTGTATATGCTTAGTAAAGCAGTTTAAGAACCAAAAGAGCAAAAAAAAAAAAAAAGAGGAATAAAACAACATACTAAGTTGAAAAAAGAATATTTTTAGAGAATTATATTTAAAGGCATAATGATACTTGATATTAACATCAAGAAAAAGTTTCAGTCGTCGTTACATAAACTTTCTGAAAGGAAAAATTAACATAAAATCCATTTTTTAACGCCATAAAATAACACTTTTCCACTACATAAATACATGAGAAATGTACACAAACAATAAGAAAGACAACATGGGTTTATAATAATATTAAATTTAATAAATTAACATTCTCTAACAACCACTCATACTTTATTACTATTTGTTCACAAGGAAATTCCTGAATCTTAAAAAGAACAGTATAAATGTGCTCAATTTGACTATGAAAACCAAACCAACCAATGATTCACAAATTTGATTAAGACCAGTCAAAATTCGATTGAGAAAAAAAATTGCGTTGAAATCAACATTCAGAATATCTATGATTTTGGTGTTTACGGTTTTCAGTGTAGCACATTATATCCTCCAAATCTTCTTGACAATGAAACACCTTCAACAAAAAAAATTATATACCATAAACATCTTCATTCAATTTAAATGTTTCACCCTTAGAAATTAAAAAAATATTCCATAGATTTGTGATAAGTGATAACCAATGAACAAACATCATTTTTCATCTACTACAATAATATTCATTCTTAATTTTGAACTCACAATATTAATATTCCTTATAGTAAACATTCTCATACAGACCATACCCTAAACCTAATAATTAGAAGAAAAATTAAAGGAAAAAAAAGGAAGAAAATGAAACATTAAACATAAAAATATAAAGATTAAAACTTCAAAAGTGGAAAAATAAGATTCTAAGTAACATCGCTAGGGTTTTCATTCTATCTTAAAATAAATCAAAGTACTAAACCATATATGTGGAGTTTGAAACTTTGTCTTGGGGTTAATAATAAAAGGGAAGAAACATAGAAAACATAGATTTGAAAAGAGAGCATAATAAAGTTATGTCCTATAGTTGGAATTTGTAGTAGCTGAAGATGAGTTATAAGCTGTAGAAAGATCTGTCCAAGGTGAATTATTAGCACCACCACCAGCAGAAGCACTCCAATATTGTTCACTATTAGGATTATTATTATTGTTGTTGTTGTTATTGTTGTTGTTGTTGTTGATCATTCCCAAGAATTGTCTAGATTGATTCTCTTCCATTTTCACACTAGAATTATTTGATAATACCTTAGACACACCACCATATACATGGGATTGATCATTACCACCACCACCACCTTCAAATGGATACAACAATCCATGGGAAGAAGAAGCTTCTAAAGTTGACAAGAAAGGAAATTGGTGAGTTTGTGGCATCCTCCATTGCTCAAAATTACCAACTGGTAAAATCGAAGTAGAACCACCACCGTTACCAACGCCTCCACCTAAAGAGCTTCCTAAATGGAAATTTAAGTCTCCAACACCTCCCATTGGACCAGAAAACCCATAGTTTAGTCCTATTTCACTGAGGTGATCGCCAAGGTGATGCAAAGGAGCCATGAATCTCATCGGTGGTGGCGTTGGGGAACTGAGTACCGCAGGAGAGTTGTTTGTAGAGCTAGTTTGGCGGTCTGAGCTAGCCGGCGACTTGGAGGTGTTGTTGCTGCTTGATTTAGACCTTTTGTTTCTTCGGCAACCACCGCCAACCGGGACACTTCTAAGGGCACCACCCTTTGTCCAATATCTTCGACAAGCCTTGCAGAAGTGTCGCGGCTGCGAGAGACTGTAGTTGTTGAAGTAACAAAACTTTGTGTTGGTGGAATCACACCTTGGACATTTTTGTAAAGGCTCTTGCATAGGTATGTTTGCCATCCTTGCCCTATCTGCCATCGAACCTGGCCTGATCGAGCCTCCATGAGGCTGCGATGGTGTCAGGTTCGATGGTGGAGGCTGTGGTGGTGGAATAAGGAGAGGAGTGTTGACACTAGTATTGGCCACTTGGTGATTTGGTTGCTGCAAAAAAGGAAATAAAATTAATGGTAAAGATACATAAATCAAATATTTGGTATATTCAAGAGAAGGGTATAAACAAAAGTAAAGCTCGAATATTTATCTTTTGAGTTTTTTTTTTCTTTCCTTTCTTTATGAAACCTAATTGAAGAACCCTTGTTGATTTACCTGTTGATGCCAATTGGATGGATCCATATATGGTGGGAGAGAAGTATAAACCATGGTTATTCCACTTGAAGAGCTTTATCTTTTGTAAAGGTTGAAAGGTTTTTAGGGAGAGAATAGTGAAGAGAATCACTTCAACAAGTTAGAGAGAGATTGTGTGTGTGTTTTGTTTGTGGTTGAGTTGAACATAGAAGAGAGAAAGAAAAAGCAAGAAAGCAAGAAAGAAAGAAAGAAGAGAGGGATCAAAGGGTTAAGGAGGTGGTGATGAGAAGCTAAAAATAAAGGAAGATGCTTTTGAGTACTTATATATAAAATTTCATGTATTTTTTTTTCCTAGTTAATTATTTTCCCTCCCATTCCCCGATAGCTCTCTTTTTGTTTTATTGCTTTTCAGGATTTTGAGAAGGTGATGTTTCTTAACCCATAAGCTTCTTTTTTGATGCCTTGTAAGTACAGTGTGCTTAGAAAAAGAAATTGTTATAGTGCTTCTCTCTCTTTCTCTCCCTCCTTGTGCATGAAAAAAGCTAAATATTGAGCTTGATATGTCATGTTTTATATAATAAGAGAAAAAATCAAAAAAGATAGGGTTGTGTGTATGCTGACCAACCTATACATTATGCTAGCAATTTGAGGTAGAATGGCAAACATAAACTTTAATTATGATTCTGCTATAAAATAGTATAACATTAGTTGGTGAATGAATGATAGATTAAGGTAAAGAATGTGGTTCATATTTTTAATGATTTTTTTTTATATATATTGGAATTGGAATGAAATAAATAAAGGTGGTCTATTTGTGCTTTTAGTGTGTCCCGACCAAGTGAACCTTTTCTTGGTCTCGTCTGTTCCCTTCCCCACTCTTCAATTTCTTTTTGCATGGAAATATTTTTCCTTTGCAATTCACGCGCCACCATGTGAACAAATCAGTCAAACTCATTTTTATCTTTTTTTTCTTCTCATAATATATAGTTAGAGGTAAGTGTAGGGACCCACTATAATTAAGTAACTATTTGCAACTTGCAAGTGTTCATTTAATGGATAATAATAAAGGGTTAATTAGTTACTAATGGTTGGTCAATGATTGCATGAATGTTTTGTATCCAATGTATAAAGAATGGTAAAAAAAAAATCTAATGTATTATAGGACGAAAAAAGAATAAGTCAGTTTTGGAAAATTATATGGACATAATTTATTAAATAGATCTGAGAAAGAATCAACATGAAAATAAAAGATTTATGTTAAACAAATATTGTAGTTTACGTCTTGTTATTTTTAGAATATCTCTTACTAGAATACTAGATTTGAAATTGACTTCATGCTTAGGTATTAAGGTCTCTACAAAGTGTTTGCAGCCACCTCCGTAGGTTTTTTTTTATTAGATCAAATTTGTTAGTATCTCAAGCAGGTTGATTTGGAAGTATTACTGTGTATGGAAAAAAATATCCATAAATATTCAATAATATTCTATCACATAATAAACCCATGGAATAACATAAATGAACTTGTGGAATATCATGAAAATTTAAAGAGTACAATCAAAATAGTTTGTCACATTGTACAAAAGTTGCTTTGAACATAAATTGAAATGTCACATGCATAAGTGATAATAGACTTATTGATAATGTAAACTAAATGTAAATCTACTGTGAAGGTGGCATGCCAATTACTCATTCTCTTTGTCTTCAA
>Ga0315913_1004015_pt1 | contig 17756 bp, 18 predicted proteins | sample MpolsnodulesMG_FD_207736 | JGI IMG/M metagenome (GOLD analysis project Ga0315913, IMG submission 207736) | Medicago polymorpha root nodule microbial communities from Los Angeles, California, United States - small nodules | ecosystem: Host-associated > Plants > Roots > Nodule | place: USA... | reverse complement strand
GTAGCTTCTGACGAGATATGCTTCTGATGACCATTGCTTCTGATGACGTGTCTTCAGGAGCTCTTCTTCAGACCCGTTACTTCAGACGCAGTTCTTCAGGCGCATTCTTCCAGATGCTTCTAAGCTTCAAATAAAATTCCTTTGCTCTTCAACTTGTTCAATCAGAATCTTTATGAATAACACTTTGATTATGGATCCTGTACACTTGAACAAATTGTTTAGCATATCCAATTGATGATTTTTAATACCTTGTTATTGTCAAAACTCAATAGGTGATATTGTGAAACACCCTTTGTTCCAACAAAGCCTTCGTTAACATCTCCCTAAACCTTTAATATTAATGGAGCCAATACTCATTGATTAAACTAAGAAGATTCCCTACGTTCTTTATGAAGACATCCATTCTCCTAGAAAACTACCAACCTAGATACCTAAACCTCATCCTCACTTCTAAAACAATAACCCAGATGTTTGACTTTCCTTAATATTTTCACCGCATCAACATAATTGTGTGACCCACTAAACCACTCGATGACCGACTTCTTGAAGACACCGAATAAAGAGTACTTAGAGAAGGAAAACCCTTCACGTGTATGTTTAATTTAAGACCATGTGTAGACCTAGGTCCCCATCCTTAAGCAAATAACCAATAGAGAAATATCAAGAAGACTTACTTGGATATAAATGATGCGTGTTAGACATACAATGTTGTAGATCCATATGTTAGAGCAACTAAATCACTTGAGAGGAATGACTTGGGAGTGAGAGATGCTAATGCATGGTTCTTCCGACCTTTCTATAAGTGTGTTTCCCTTATTGCATCGAGATGATATCGTTGTAGAAAAGGGAAAGACACTAATAGGGAGAAGAGGATGTGACAATGACATTGAGCATACAATTCCTCGACCCTTAACTGAAACATCGCTATTGTTGAAAAACTTTAGTATCACACGAGTCCATGCGAAGACAATAACTCAAATACCTATATTTTGAACTGTAAAACTACAACTATCAATGCCATATTATGATGTAAAGTTTCCATCCAACTGACCACATTATATCTTTTTAGCATGTTTCACCATTTGCTTCTTCCACAAACATAATGTTCACATAAATCAAGACCCCCTTATTTTATCTACACACAAGAAAACTCTTTTCCTAGCAACCATATCCCTTTTTTTTTTATGCCAAAGCTTAACCTTCTTAATGCTAGATATACTTAACACGACAATTTCACCAAGAACAATTTATCCTCGCAAAACATAGGTTCTATCGCCCTTTTGCCTCTCATGATCACCAATGACCCCCTTGAACTCACCATTTTGAGCATTGTGAGAACACCTTGATTCCTGCATCATTCAAAGAGAAACCAAGTTTCTTTAAATATGATATATTTCTCACATCGCTGAGTTCTCAATCATATGTTTTCTACTCCAGTTACCAAACAAATAATGTTGTTTCTCATGATCACATTTTCACCATTATGGCTTTGGTATGAATGAAAACCATTATTTTATATTCCATATGAAATATTAATCTGAATCTAGAACCCACTTTTCATCAAAGTTCTTATTCGTTGCCATCATCATATCAACAAATCCATATCCATTTGAGACAATGGTCACATCACTTGAATCTCTCCCATTTTCTTTGTTCTTCTTTTTGTAATATTTCTTTCTTTCAACTGAATTCTTTTTGAAAATGGCCCTCCTTCTTGCACATAAATACTTTCTTGATTTGAACTTAGACTTTGATTCCTCCTTTGCTTGAAATCTCTTTTCTTTAATATGCCTCTTGTCATGAGTCTGTCACCATTGTTATCATTCTTGCTTTCAGACCGTTTCTTTAACTTTTTTAACCTTAGATCATATTAAACCTTAGAGAAAATTGTACCAAACTGTTATTATTAACTTATATCAATATCGTTAAAAAAATATAAAAAATAAAACAAAACTGAATATTAATACTAGTTTTAAAAACTAAAATCTAAATCAAATCATTAAACTAAACTAAACCGCAGTGATAAATCATGAACTAAACTGAAGCAATTTAATTCGCAAATTGTTAGTCACATTTCGGGTTCTTTTGTACCAGTTCATCGTTTTTATCGGTTTGGTTCGGTTTAATTCAGTTGGTAGTGTTTTTTAACACCCGTAGCAGCTGTTTGGAAGAAACATGTGGCAGTGAGTCAGCTATAAATAATTTCCAGAACCCCCCAATCTATCAAATTTACCGCAAATCTATTTTTTCCCCTAAAAATCAATCTCTTAACAAAATTCACTTCTAACCAAACAAACAGCACTCTCACAAATTCTCCAACCCTTCTTCCTCTCTCTTTTTCTCACAATCCCACAAAATTTTCCCGAGAAACTTCTCGATAGAAAATCGAAGAAAAAACCATGGAATCAACACCGGTGAATTGGGAAGCTCTAGATACTCTGGTAATCGAATTCGCCAAATTGGAAAACCTAATCGAACATTCATCTTCCGCACCTTCTCCTTCATCTCCTTCCTCTTCCTCTTACCATTCGCGTCTCATCATTCGTCAGATCAGACGCTCCTTAGAAACCGGCGAAATCGACACTGCTGTCAATCTCCTCCGTCTCCATGCTCCTTCCATTCTTAATGATCACCGAATCCTCTTCCGTTTGCATAAACAGGTTCGTCAATTGTAATTATCTCTATTGATTTTCTAGGTTTTGATATTGTGGATGTTGTTAATTTGTTGTTGTTGTTGTTGTTGATGTGAATATGAATTTGAATTTTCGTTGATGTGTAGAAATTTATTGAGCTTCTTCGGAAGGGAACGAGTGAGGGTCGTGATTCTGCTATGGAATGTTTGAGGACATCTCTTGCTCCTTGTGCGCTTGATGCTTATCCGGTATTTGAATCTAGAAAATTTAAATTAATGTTATTGAATTTTTCTTTTGGATTTAATTAGTAGTATACACTATTAGTGTCAAATTATTTTACACGCGCAAATGTTGTGTTGTGTTAGTTTAATTGATATACAAGAGTTTAATTGATATACACTGTTGGGTAAAAAGTTTTACACATACATGATACATCCAATGATGTATTGGCAGTTGGCACATCATTTAATGAGTTAAAAACACATGAATTGTTGTACCTTATTAATTGAGGTGTCAACACATCATTGAATGCATGTGTAAAATTTTGTACACCGGTATTGTATAAATTAAACTCGTCATTTAATGTGGTTGAAAACACATGTGTGGCAATACATCATTGGATGCATGTGTAAAATAACTTTACATAGTTAATGTACTATAGAAATTAAACTCATTTTTGTTTTTTTGTTTAATGATTGGTTTTGACGGTTATCTTTATATTTAAGGAAGCATATGAGGAGTTCAAGCATGTTTTGCTCGCATTTATATATGACAAGGAAGATAAAACCTCTCCTGTGGCAAATGAGGTAGGTTTTAGTTCTACTTTTACTGTGTCTGTTTGACTCGTCTGAGACTTTGGTCTGCTGATTTTGTAGATGATACTACGCCCTTTGTCTTTAAATATAGAACCCATTGAGTAAATATCGAGAATTGAAAATGTAGGTTGTGGTATTAAATTTATTGACAATTGATATTGTTTGACAAGTTTACCTGTTACGAGAGAAAATTAGTCAATGTTTTAAGGATTGCAGAAAAGTATCCAACACAATTAGAGGTATATTGGTAAAGAAATAATGGGACCCAAAAAAAACTCAAGAGGGTCTAGTATTTAGGGACAGTGGTAATAGTATATTGAGAAGATGGTGTTGAATGAGCCTTTATGTGTAAAATATTTAGTATATCAATCTGTATATTTTACTCACGTTAATTCAAGTGTTGCGTGTTTAATGCTTTTATTTGTGGTATTTGACTGTTGATTGATGATGTCTTTCTAAGTGTCATTTATTAGGAAAATCAATGTTTTGATATGATGTCTTTCTAAGCGCCATTTATTATGAAAAATCAATGTTTTGATAGTTCAAGATAACATTAATTACTAGTTTGTTGATCTAACGCTTACCTTAACATAATTAGTTAATAATTGTATATACTGTAGGAATATCTTCATATTGTATTATTATCTTAAACGGTGTTTAAAAAATGCAGGTAGTATCTTCAATTATACATCACTATTAAGGCAATATATATGGTTATAATTTGATAATTCTGTTGGTTAAGAAACTTAGTTGGTCAGGTAGGAATAGGTAGAAGATATAAATAAGGAGAGAGAGTGACTCATCATGGTGGGTTCTACTCAAACAGTTCCAGCAATAAGTTTGGCTTTGTCTTCAAGATTTTGGTTGTTTGGGGAGCAAGGATATAGAAATGTGGAAGGGGTTGAAGATGAGAGCCGAGAACCAATGAATCAAAGGGTAGAAACGGATAAATAAGTTTGGGACATCTAGGAATCTTGGAAGGGGTTGAAGGGGAACCAAAAATGGAAAGGAAAAGACTCCGGTGTGAAGATGATGATCCATATCAGAAATGATGCACGAGGAAAATCTGAAGAACTAATGACAAGGAACAAACAAGAGCGAGATAGAGTATTGGTAGGGGTTTTTTAGTGCACAATTGAGATAATGTGAAGGTTGAGGTCTAGGGAGAAACCTGATACTGTGGTTGCAACAATAATAGAACATATAAGAGACAAACATAGAAGAGAGAACATGATAGAGAATTTGGGTCTCGTAGGCTGAGTCTCAAGGAGAAGAGAAGATGGAAAGACAGGAAGACTCACAGCAAACTTGGCGAGGTGGGTATTGTGCAGGCCGTTTGGCGTCATCCAAACTTCTAGCCTAAGCTGATTCATAATGTCAAACAGTGATGGAGCTATTTGCCTTGACATATGACAGTCAAGCTTCCTACACCAGAATTGCCAGGTAGGGTTTGGCAACAATCCTTGGGCAGGTAAAAGCGAGTTATTGGGTTCAAACAACACAATGAGTTTGGTATAGGTTTATGTGGGCATTCTGGAGTCTGTGTAATGCAAAACCATGGACACCCAGTGGGCATTTCCAGTCTGTGTAATGTACCCATGGACATTGATACCCGACCAAAATTGTTGATAGAGCACTCAAAAGATGGCCCAATGCAGGAAGTCAGGCTCAACTTTTTGCATAAAAAATTGACTGAAGAATAAAATTCCCCAAAAATTTGGTCAGCCCTAAAAAACGAATACGGTCCAATCTCCTATACCCATACCAATACCGACCGACCACCTGCCCAACACATTTCCTGACCAACTTGATGGCCCAAATAAACATAAATAAGCTTCATTATAGTCTCCACCGCCCAAGGGTCCAGATTTATTATACACGGATGGTTAGGATTAACTCAACTTCTGTGAGTTAAGTGTGTCTTAACAAAGTATTGTATTTGGATGGACATAGTTAAAGTTCAGGCATTAATAGAGATAACTTGAGTAGAACGTACAGGCAGAAGGCTAAGTTTAATGTGACTTAGACCTTCCTAGTCTGGAAAGATTTTAAAATTTCAGTCACAAAAATTGTAACCCTGGATGAGGAAGGTTATAGTAGATGATAATAATCTAACCATTTCTATCAGTAAACCTAATTCTATTTTGACTTCATTTTCTAGTGTTAGTACTTTTGATGTTTATTAAATATCATTTTGATAATAGCAAATGTGATGAAGGCAAGTAAAAAAATCAAAGCTAGAAACATGCAAAATATGCTGAGCTCGAATTCCCTATTTTGAACAGGTCAAGTCCAAGTTTTGAATTTAACTCAGACTAAATAAATGTGCCAAGCTTGAAAAGTGTCTTTTATTTTTCATAAGTCAAGCTTGGTCTTGAAGGACTCGACTTAATTTAGTTTGTTTTCACCCTTACACTATGCTCCCTTATTTTTTCAAAAAGTTAACTATTGCCCCCTACTTTTATGTACTCTTTCTGTACAATTTCACTTTGTAAGTAACAGTAAGATTGAAATGTATAATTTTTCAAAGAGATGGGCCTCGTATATAATTACAATTAATCTTACAGGATATCAATGTAATTACCTTTAACTTTTAGAACCTTTACTTTTAGTCACAGCGAATTATGTGCACTTTCCCAGACATTGTGGTCCGGGTAGGATTAGGAATGTGTTGCGACTTTAGCTAGTACATAAACTCGCCATTGTAGGTGTCAGAGATGCATCTTCACCTGACAGCATCTTGCCAACCAGTTTCTATTTTTAATGACATGCCCCCTCAGAGTTATGTTGTTTGTGCATATTTGCCACCTATTAACATGTTTACCATTAGGAAAGAGGTACATTGTTGAGTCATTTGCAAGTTTATGACTGAGTGCAAAGTTGTAGGGGGGAGGGTTGGTACTTCAGTAGAAACTTATTCTTTCTCTGGTATAAAAAAAAATACAGAAGACAGAACATGCAATTTCCTGTCAACTATTCATCTTTTAATGTTTTCACTTTTCAGATCAACTGATTAAAAACTTTAATTCATAATGATGTTGAAAATTGCATCTACCTTCTTTTTGAAAAGGTTAGAGTTGTGTTTGATCTTATACTTCAGGTTTCAAGAATGAGTTTTTAATCTCACCATCAATTCACCATGGTTTATCTTGCAGTGGTCTGAAAGGAGGCGGCTTGACTTAGCTGGATTTATGTCTTCTATGTTAAGAGCTCATTTAAATGCATATGATCCAGTCTTTTCGATGGCTCTGAGATATTTGATAAGGTAATCCATCAACTTCATCTCATTTCGTTTTTATTAACTGGGAAAATACAATTATACTGGAAGTTTTTTTGTCAAATTTTACAATGTTTTTCTTTTGGACTTCCTGCCTTTTTTATAGCATACACAGGGCATATTGTTTACGTCAAGGTATCACATCGCCCATATCCGATCTGACTGAAAGACTGCTCCTGGAAGAACGTGACCCACCTGCAACACCGCAGGACATATTATATGAAGTACCACCATTTGATGAGGTGAGATATCTATGTTGTATAATTCTTAAGTTTCACTACGGACAAAATAGTATTGATTTTCAGGGATAATATGAATTATATCTATGTTGTATGTTTCACCATTTGAACAGTATCAGTAAATGAATTTTCAAGGTTAATATTGGACAGGATTTGGTTAGGACGCTCAAAACATTTAGACGGCCATGATCTATTCCTCTGAACCTCTCTTCTCTGTTATTTTTTACCCTGTTTTCTCTTGTTTTCCATTCCTGTGAGAGTTATTAGGTTAGTTAGGCTGACAGTTAGAAGAAACAAACAGTGCCTGTTGTGTTGCCTTTAAATAAGTGGAGAGTGAAACTTATATAGTCATTTGTGAGAGAAGGGGGGACTTACGGTAGGTTGGAAGGTTACAGACTCACTGAGATCTGCATTCTATTCATTAATCAGTTGAATTTTCAATAAATCTTCTTATAAAATATCAACTACTGTCAATTGGTATTAGAGCCCTCTCATCCATAGCGCATTACTTGCTGGGCATGATAATAGACCCATGAGTTGAATTGGTGGAGAGAGACTTGTTGGGATTGAGGCAACTGTAGAAAAAGGCAGCAGAGCAATAGTAGTGGATGGATTTTGGTGTTATGGAAATTTTACGCCAAAGGAACAAAATTCTCAGGAACTTGATGCCCCGAGACGAATAAAGAACAGTGGTAAACATAGTTCTTTGGCAAATAATAAGTGTCTAGAAGGTAGGACAAAATAGGGGGAACACGTTCCCAGATACCTATATATATGGACATGAAAACATGTTCCTGTTTCCACACTCTGGTTCTCAACGACAAAATAGGGACTGAGATAGGCGAAAAAAGAAAATTTGACATGTTGCCTATATATGGGGTGATGTGAAGATATCTAGGGGCATTTAGAAGAGCTTATTAGGCTTACATTGTGATGTATGAGTGTTTGGAAGAGCTTATGAACATAGTTTATGTTATGTTCATAAACTGTTTTCAGCTTATTTTCATAATCTACTCCAAATAGCTTATTGATGAGGTTGTTTTCAGTTTATGGAGAGTTTATTCTTATTTTCTCTGCTATTGTCGTAGAAACACTTTATTCATAAGCTCTTATACAGTAAACATTTGGCTAACTGAATAAGTACTTATCCAATTCGCCCCAAGGCATTTGTGATTGAATTGGGAGACTTGGGGACAGGCATTACTTGATTTTTCCCTCTACCCTATCTACCGCACGATCAGGTTGTAACAATGCAAACCCACAATGTGCTGATCATACACCTTTTAGAGACGCACATGCGTAACACTCGCATGTTCCTGGTTGTTTGCTGCTGTTTTTTTTTCCTCTGTTCTACATCGTAGTTATGGGAGGGTATCTATCAGAAGTTGCATGTAATTAATAGTGAATGTGAATGTCATCATCTTATGAAAACATTTATGAATACATTTCCACGTTGTTATAATGATGCATCTGGCACCTATTTTTCATGTGTTCATACATGTATCATTCTTAAGCTCAAGCTATATGTTCGACTCTTAAATACAGGTGGACATACAAGCTCTTGCACATGCTGTAGAGCTTACCAGACAAGGGGCAATAGACAGCTTGAGATTCGCCAAGGGTGATCTATTCCTGGCATTTCAGGTTACATATAATCCTAATAATTCACCTGTTTTTGGCTCCATATTAAATATTACCCTTTAACTGTTTCTTTTACTTCTGAGTTACTTCTAGTTTTTTGTTTGTTTAATATATAATTTGGCAAATTTTAGAAGGCTTTTCTTTTTGTGTTGATAAAAAAACTAAAATCTAAAATGTCAGTTTCTAGCATTGCATCTTCTGATTCTGCTTTATAGTCAAATCCTCCCAAACAATCCATTGTACTGTTGTTGACTTTCTATCGTCGCTGATTCTAGAAAATTTAGATTAAAAAAATTAGTATTCGGATCTAAGGATCAATACTCCGAGCTACTCCCTCCGGAATGAAATGTAAGAAAAATGAACTCATTTTCTTGAATGAAATATATTTCAAATCCTAACAACTTCCCTCCTATTTAATGACAGTTTCCGTATCTCTAAAATACTTCTCATTTAATTTGACTTTTATACTTCCAATGACCAAAATTCATTAGTCATATAGGACATTTAGGCAATAGACTGAAATTTTTATTAAAGGACATTTAGGCAATAGACTTCAATTTTTATTAAGATTGTATACATTTAATGTGATCAACCATTTTTCTTAATATGCGAAATCTGATCAATTTTTTGCTCGTTATTCATTCCATAGGGGAGTAAGAAACAAAATTCCCTTAATTTGTTTTTCTATTTTCTATCCTAAGAAATAATCTCCTCAACATGTCAGCAGTAAGGGATAAGGTTTTCAAACATAAAGGGATGATAAAGAAAAACATGTGTTGGTTAGTGCAAGATAGGACCGAGTGATTTTTGGCTGATTGATGAATTTGTTAATTTTTGTTTATATATTCCTTCACATCTTCATTATTGTGTCCTTTTTGTTGCAGAATGAATTATGTCGGATGAGACTGGATGTCCCATTCCTTGATCAACTTGTTCGTGAGTATTGCGTGTACAGAGGAATTGTCAACTCTGGTATATAATCTTCTCTGTTGAACTTAGATCTACTTTTGTTAGTGAGATATGTGTAGAAATAATTCCATGCTACTATCTTCCAGTAATTCGGATTTTTTTGATCATTAATCTTGCATTGGATATCATGTCTTACTCAAATTTTGAATTAATGTTGAGTTTGTCATTTCTCGTTTTTTTACAGTAGTGTAATATTTCAATTAAATATTTTTTCATTTCTTAATCTGATTACATCTCAATTTATGTGAACTTAGCATCTGGGAAGCAGCATATGCCAGAACCTGTAAAATCCAACCAACAAGACCCTGGCTGTTGCTCATCAAGGGATTGTTCTATCGAGCTAGATTGTAATGCCGGTAAGCAATCTGATGGTGAAACTTCCGTTACCAATGCTCATATGGATGGTTCTCCTGAAAATAACGCTGATGTGACGAGCATGCAAGGAATAGATTTTGAAGTACGATGTCCTTCAGAGCTTGCAAGTATTCATGAAGACTGTAGCACCAGTGGATCACAGCACCTTGAAGATCCAAGTGTTTTGCATCGAAGTAGATTGCCTGGAAGTGGAGAAAGGGCAACGCGTAAAAGATGGAGAGGACGATATGAAGATGATAGTTACATGGCTAATGCTTCTTTGGAGGAGCACAACAAGCAAGAACGTAGCATTAGTACCACCGTTTCTACTTTAACAAAAGAAAAACAGGTACCTGTTTGATAATTTTGATATTTTTCTTTCTAGGAGATCAATCGTGACAGAATATTATTTGCAGGGCTCTGAAAAGCTTTCTGTACTTGATGTCAGTAATGTGGAGGATAAATACGAGATTCTGTTGGGTATGAAGGAGTTAGCTAGCAAAGGAATGGCTGCTGAAGCAGTTGAAGAAGTCAATACTATTTATCCAAACTTTTTTGGCCAGAATTCTGTTTTGCTCTTCCAACTCAAGCAGGTGAGTGGCTTCTATTTGCTGTCAATAGCGTTTTCTTTATCAGTTTTATATGAGAGGGCTTGGGGCTGTTGCTAGGCTCTGCATAAGATAATCATTAATGTTATTTTGATGTGGGATTTCTGGCTGCAGGTTGAATTCCTGAAGTTGGTCAGTTCTGGTGATTATAATGCTGCTTTAAAGGTTGCTTGCTCTCATTTGGGTCCTTTAGCTTCTAGTGATCCTGCTTTATTAAAGCCGTTGAAGGAAACTCTTGTGGCTTTACTACGACCAAATGAAGATGCTCTCGGAAATGCATTACCTCTACATGCTCTAGCTGCTTCTCTCCAGGTATTGTGTTTTGCTAATCAAGCAAGGCAACTATTTCCACTGTAATACATCTCTCTGTTTCATGTTGATAGGATTTCTCTTTCATGGTGTTTTCCTAAGGAAAATTCATGATAGAATTGTAGACAAGTCTGGTTTTTCATTCCAACATTATATTTGAGGAGTACTGTGTTAGACCCCTCATTACAGAGTACTATAGGAGGAGAGGCCGAGAAGGCCAAAACTGACTTTGTTCAGTTTTGTGGCGGTTATGTTTTTTTTTATTACCAAAGTATGTTTGTCAATTGTGTGGTTCTTAGTAAGAATAAATAAATAGGTTAAGGGCAAGGCATAATTGGTTATAAAGGAGTTATTGAGTGGTTACTTGGGTGGGAGAGAACCAAACTATCTAAACTTTGTAGAAAACGTAACTTGCAATTCCTGTTTACTGTTTAACATTTTAATTCTGCAGCAGTGTGTATGTATGTATTTCATCTCTGATTTAGAGCAATTATCCAGGGATTTATAAATGAAAGTCATTAGTTTTTCAATATATTATTTGGAGCTGTCAAATGGGCTGGTTTGACAAAGATGATGAAATGTAGTGCTCGAGTCTTAAAATTTCGGCCCGAATTTTTCCAGGGAAAAATCCTGTTATGCATATGGGCTAGCCCACATGGGCCACATGTAGCCCGCATGACTTAAAAACTCAACTCTATTTTTGTTTTTTAAAAAATAATACAGCAAAGCACCCGTTGTAAACTGCCACCGGAAACTCAGTTTTTGCCTTAATGACTAGCCTTGTTTTGTGTAATAGAGTAAAAATTAAGCTAAATATGTAGAGGCAAATTCAACAATGTACACAAAGAAAAGTAAAAAATGTGATTTGGCCAATTGCTCAATGAAATAAATAGGTTGAAATTTTATTAAAATTTGTTCGCTAGGTGTCTCATTTTATATTTTTTTTCAAAAAAATCTTCACAAATAATATTGTGGGAATATTTTTAGCTTTTCCTAAGGGGCTGGTCCGTTTAGCCTGTATAGGGCCGGCTCAGGTAGATATTTTAGAGCCCATATTTTAACAGGGCTTTTTGGCCCGGCCCATGAAACCTGAAGCCTGTTAGGGCCGGTTCTAATGGCCCGGGTAACCCGTTTTGACAGTTCTCTGGTACCAATTTCTATCATACTAATAGAAAAGAAGGTATACTGGCAAGGGATTACATATAGTTTAGATTGTGAATGATCTATATGTGTTTAAGCTATCACAAGCACTAACCAATTTAGTGTCAATAGCTTAGCAATGCTAAATAACATTGACTTTGAAGGAACAGTAAATTGTCTGGTGCCAATAGTATTTGTAGCATGCCCTTACCATATGTCTTTGGTGTGTGATATTTCATTTCCTGATGGTGTGCCATTTATGCCGTGTTCTGTACCTGAAAGCTTTCCGGTCAAGGACTTTATTCTATTGTTTTCCAGATACTAATATTTCAATAAAATATGAATGTTATTTAAAAATATAAATCCTCCTTTAAAAAAAAAATATAAATCCTTATTTCATTTTAAATAGGTTGCTGTTGGCCGGAGGCTTGGTATTGAAGAACCTCAACTCATGAAAATAATGCGAGCTACACTTTATAGTCATAATGAGTGGTTTAAACTTCAAATGTGCAAAGATCGTTTTGATGGTCTTATGAAGATCGATTCCTTGAAGGAAGCTAGTACTCCAGTATATACCTCCAAGTCATATGGTGATAGCTGCACAAATGGATGTTCTCAGGTTACAGTATCTTCAGGCACCAAAATGTCGGAGGATGGTAGCAGTCCAACCCAAGAATCTTCCAGGGATGTCATCTGTGATGAAAATGCAATACTGAAAGTAATGGTAGGTTATGGATTCTTTCTGTTAACCATGTCTCCCCTTTTCCTTGCAAAAATTGAATATTTAAGTTCCATGTCATAATGCTCTTGAGCTTTTGGCTGGTTTCGATATCTTCCTATCATGTTTTTCTTTGCAATATTAAATAAAACTTCACGTTATATATTTGTAGGAAATATGTTCTTGATTTTACTTGCATTGTTTCTGTATGTAAATCTGATATTGAGGACGCTATACCTTTACAACGTGAAAATAGTTTAGAAACAATGAAAGCTCTAATATTCCTTGATTCTGCCCTTTCCTCAATGGGTTTTACATTGATTTTATTTACTTCTGTTGGTCTTCTGTCTCATTTAATTTCTGTTTGTTTAATCCCATTCGAAGCTACACTATCAACTACCTTTTCTTATTTAATCAGGGGAAGAAAAACATATTTCATGAACTCTATCTTGCATGTGAAACCCCCCATGTCTTGTGTATTTATAAACCCTTTATTAGTTAACATGAGAGGCTACTCTGTTGACATTTAATTATTTTCCCCTGGTTATGTAACTATGACATAGTGATTTCTCCGTTGTTTTTCTTTTTTGGGGTAAGCAAATAAGCGATTTCTCTCATATGGCTAAACCAAAGTAACATCACTGTTTTAGTTTCATTACTTTCTTTTTTAGGCAAAATATTATTAGTTAATTTGATAGGGGAGAAGGTATTTTTTAGGAGTAGGGATCAAATCATGGACCTCCTTAATATTCCTTCAGCTTCTCAATCCATACCACTGAGCTACACCTTTGAGACTAGTTTCATTAGATATACTGATATTCTTAATTTAAGCAGTATTTTGGCTTTGAAGTCCATTCACCCTCCCCATTTATTCTTGAGATCGTACTGCTGCCTTTCTTTTCACTAGCAGTAGACTTCGGTTCAATCAAATAATATTTGCTTACAGGGTTTCGTTTCATGTTATGCAGGAGTTTTTGGCTTTGCCTAGGGCTGATGCTATCCATCTGCTTGCCCAATACAATGGAAACGCGGAAACCGTAATTCAGCAGATATTTGCGTAGGATGGAGCACGAGTTTATAAAAATTTGCAGACAAGTTTAATCATTTTTTCAATATTATATTTATTCAAATTTGTGAAATTTTTTATAGCACGTGTAAATGTAGCTGCAAAAGAGGAAGTCGTTGTGTAAGGTTTGAAATCTGAATTTGACACAAACTTATTCTCTGTACAGAATCTTTTGATTTATATTCTCAGTTTTAGTATGAGAAAGTTGTAAGTATTACAATAATAATCGGTGTGTTCAAATGTTTCATAAGAAGATCAATGATGCTTGGATATGATTTTCAACAGAGATACTTATTTGGGAATCGAGCATAATTCTGTTTATGTGCTTGAATTGTCCATGCCCCAAGAAATCTAGATTTACTTGAGTTCATGAAAAAAAAAAGTGTCAATTGTAAGTGCTTCCTTCGGTGCTAATAAGCACGTGCATACTCATATATAGGAAGCTCATTGTAGCCCCATATAATGATAAAAACTTACCAAAGCATTACCAATGTTTTGCAATATTTGATCCTTTCATTTGAGATAATATTCAATCCTTTCGTTTGAGATATAGTAAGGATCCTTCTTTTTGAAGCAGTGTGCTTCGCATAGCTTGGCACCGACTGGTGTTAAGCTTCACAATCATTATTCATAATCAAAATTATACCCAATAAATGTTCTCGCCAAATGTTCTCTCTAGCTTTAGAACTTTTACTTGTAGAAATCAATAGTTTCTACAATGTTTATCAAGAGAAACTCTTTATGTTGAAAGATAAATGCATTTCAAGCTTCTAAATAACCCAAACACAAATCATCTAAATCACATACAATACTTCGGGGTGCACTCTTCGAGAGAAACATAACCCAGTGAAAGATTGAATATGTTCCAGCATACTATTTGACAATGACTAATAACATACAACCAAGTCTAAACTAAGCTCCAAATATTACTGAAAATTTCACACCCTACAAATAAATGTTGAGAAGATTCAAGTAACCTACAACCACAGACACAATGTAACCCTGAAGAGGTTTGTCCACGACTCAAACTTATCTTCAGTTAGAAATCTCTTTCACAATAACTTTTAAACAGAGAGAAATCCTCAACAAAATAAATTTGTTCCACACAAATATTTTTATTATTTGACAAACTATAAAAGTCTACTAAACTTATCCTTTAAACCCCACCTCTCCCTCCCCCTAAAAACCCACTCACGATCGACTAAAAGGAAAGTCATCTGGTCAATTTGAAGCTTATCTCCAAACCTTGAGTTTCACTCAACCACAGTGAATCTTTACCTAAACCCTCAACTACACCATCATTAACCAACCCATGTTTTTTTTTGCTACAATATTATCTCCGCTATCAATCTCCAACACCATTTTCTAAGCAATCAATAGTTAAAATTTCAGTTTTATTGGCCGGGTGGATGGAGCCTAGAGGGGATGAACTACTTTAAATGTTTTAGTGGATTTGGTTGTTTTTTTTTAAAGAAAGATAAGCTACACAGATCTAATGCATATGGTCGATAAAAATCGCGGGTATTAAAGAAAAGTGTTTGAAGTAATAAATTTATCATAAATGTAAGTTACTATTAGCAAATGATCCTTTGTTTATAGAGATATTTAATTTTAACTTTTCATATTTCAATTTAGGCCAAATACCTCCTCGGGTCCTTTAAGTTTCATGTTTGTTTCAGATAGATCCTTTAAGTTTCTAAGGTTTCAGATAAGTCATTTAAGTTTCGAGTTTGTTTCGGATAGGTCTTTAAGTTTATAAGGTTTCAGATAGGTCATTTAAGTTTCGAGTTTGTTTCAGATATGTCCTTTCTATCAACCTCCGTTAAGCTAAAGTTAAAGGACCTATTTGAAACAAACTCAAAATTTAAAGGACCTATCTGAAACTTAGAAACTTAAAGGACTTATGTGAAACAAACGTAAAACTTAAAAGCCTGGTATTTGGCCTTCAATTTAAATGTATATTGATACTAATGAGTCTTTGTAATCTCACCTTCATCTTTCTCCTCAAGCATGCTCCGTTACCAAATCTCTCAACCAAGCAAAACAGCTTCACCAACGCTTCACACTTCTCTACGCTTCCAACCCAAACCCTTTCTTCCCCATCAAACTCATCCAAATCTACGCCGACTGCGACGACATCCGTTCCGCCACCAACCTCCTCCGCCACCTCCCCCATCCCAACATCTTCGCCTTCACATCCATCCTCTCCTTCCACTCTCGTCATTCCCTCCACTCCCAATCTATTCAAACCTACGCTGAGCTTAGAAGAATTAAAACCCTTGCCCCAGATGGTTACGTGTTCCCCAAGGTACTCAAAGCGTGCGCGCAATTAAAATATTTTCATGTGGGTATTGTTGTGCATAAAGACGTTGTTGTTTTTGGGTGGGAGCCCAGTTTGATAGTTTGTAATTCTTTGTTGGATATGTATGCTAAATGTGGTGATGTTGGGTCTGCGGGGAAGGTGTTTGATGAAATGTCTCAGAGAGATGTTTTTTCGTGGAATTCGATGATGGCGTGTTATGTGTGTAATGGGTTTTATGAGAAGGGTTTGGGGATGTTGGATTGTTTGGGAATGTTTGAGCCTGATGTCGTTACGTGGAATACTGTTATGGATGCTTATTGTAGGATGGGTGAAGTTGATGAGGCTTTAAAGGTTTTTCGACAAATTAAGGATCCTAATGTAATTTCTTGGACGATATTGATCTCGGGTTATACCAGTGTTGGGAAGCATGTTGTTGCTTTGGAATTATTTAGAGAAATGGTGACTGTTGGGATGATTCTCCCTGATGTTGGTGAGCTTTCTGGTATCCTTGTTTCGTGCAGTTTTTTAGGGGATTTGAGAAATGGGAGGGAAATTCAGAAACCTGCTTTGGAATCAGAAACCTGCTTTGTTATAATGCGTTTTACAATTCTGCTGGTCCTGCCTTGTTGACATTGTATGCTCGGTGTAGTAGACTTCATGATGCTGAAAAAGTGTTTCGTATGATGGATAAATCTGATGTTGTTACGTGGAATGCGATGATTTTGGGTTACATTGACATGGGGTTGGGACATTTGGCTTTGGAACGTTTTAGAGAAATGCAAGGAAAAGGTGTGAGGATTGACAACACAAGTGTATCTACTATATTGCCTGTTTGTGATTTGAGATGTGGAAAACAGATACATGCGTATATTAGGAAAAGCAATTGTACGGTTGGAGTTTATAATGCACTGATTCATATGTACTCGATCGGTGGATGCATTGAATATGCATATTCTGTGTTTTCTACTATGGTTAAGGAAGATTTAGTTTCGTGGAACACTATTATTGGAGGGTTTGGAATGCACGGACTTGGCCAAACTGCTATGAAGCTTTTGCAGGAAATGACTGATTCGGGAATCAGCCCTGATTCAGTGACATTTTCTTCAGCACTTTCGGCTTGCAGTCATTCAGGACTTGTGGATGAAGGAATTGAGCTTTTCTACAGAATGATAAAAGATTTTGGCTTGACCCCAGTAAAGGAACATTTTTCTTGTGTTATTGACATGCTGGGTCGTGCTGGTAGGCTTGAAGATGCTTTTCATTTCATTAACGAAATGCCCCTAAAACCTGATAAATATATTTGGGGAGCTTTACTTGCAGCATGTCAAAAGCACGAAAATGTTAATGTTGGTAATCTGGCTGCAGAAAAATTAATAGATTTAGAACCTCATGAAGCGAGTCATTAAGTGACACTGTCAAATATGTATTCAAGAGCAGGAAAATGGAATGAATGCTGCAAGAATAAGGACGATGATGGAAGCCTGACGATTGTTGAAGCCATCGGGGCACAGTTGGGTTGGTACTGGAAGTTACCTAGAGACAAAGACAACATAGTGAAGTCAATATTTTGACCATACTTTCGAAGTTCAATGCATTAACTTGCATTGTCAATTTTGCATCAAGATTTAGATGCTGCAATTGTACTTGAATTGCCTTGGGGTGCAATGGGACAATGTTCATCTCTT
>Ga0315913_1004013_pt1 | contig 17760 bp, 11 predicted proteins | sample MpolsnodulesMG_FD_207736 | JGI IMG/M metagenome (GOLD analysis project Ga0315913, IMG submission 207736) | Medicago polymorpha root nodule microbial communities from Los Angeles, California, United States - small nodules | ecosystem: Host-associated > Plants > Roots > Nodule | place: USA... | reverse complement strand
TAAGTTACGCTGCGTGACTTAACTCACGCACCCCTATAGCACAGTGTGACTTAAGCCACACACAGTCACACACCAAGAAATTTTCTATTCTATATAAAATAAAAAGAATGGAACAAAAATAATACATAAATAAAAAGAATAAAAATTGAACAAAAATAATACATAAAACATCTCATTTTATTAATATCATTGATACAATTACAATAATTTTTATTAATATCATTGATACAATAATTGATACATTTTATTCGAATTTATTAAATCTATTTCTTTGGGGTAAAAAGAGACGAATCTTGGGGCAAAAAGAGACCAACCTTGGGTTAAGAAGAGACCGGTCTTTGTGGGGTAAAAAGACATCAACCCTTGGGGTAAGTCTAAATCTGGTTCTTTTTATACCCCAAGAAGATTCTTTTTACCCACAGTAAAAAAAAATTGGGTAAAAAAAACAGATTTAGTTTTACCCCAAGGGTTGACCTCTTTTCACCCCAAGTTGATTGACCTCTTTTTACCCATCGATTGACCTCTTTATACCCCTCGATTGACCTCTTTTTACACCAAAATAAAGACTAAAAAAGAAGGAAAGTAAGGAGATTTATAGGGGGAGAGAGTGAAGAGGGGAGTGAGAATGTGAGATGGTGTGAGGAAATAGGGAAGTTTGGAGGAGTATTTAAAGGTGGAAATGGTAACATAGGTTATAACTACCATAAATATAGTAAAAAAAAAACGTGTAAAAGTTGTAAAAAAAACGTGTAGATTGAAGGTTAAAAAGCTGACCAAAGTCCAAAAAACGTGTGTTCTTGAGCTCTGACCAACCGGCCAACTTGTGTGAGTTAACTCGTGCACTGGCCAGTGGTGCGTGACTTAACTCACACAGGGGAATATTTGGAAATACAGTTGGACACGAGTGATTTTTGGTGGGTAAAGAGCATAACTTTAAATGTATAGATCTTGGTGCAAAATGGTTAGATCCTGAGTACCAATTAGGCCCAACAAGTCTCTTATAAAGTGACAATCTTTTTAAAGAATTTTGCTCTTTACCCAATATTTTTTGCTTGCTCCCAACTGAAAAGACCAAAATGTCCTTGCGGGAGTAAACTCATGCTAGTGTTAAATTTGTGCGAGTTAACTCACGCTGCGTGCTGTTTTAAGGCCAGGCAGAACGTCATTTCCTCATTTTCTATCAGAAATCCTCAAATCTCTCTCAAATCTAAAATTCCTTCCACTTCAAATCAAACAACACTCCAATAACAAGTAAGTTTTCATAATCATACACCATTAACCTTTTTATGTTGGTATGTTAGATTTTTTTCACTTAAATTGGAACTTTTTAGTTTTAGGGTTTTGTTTAAAATTTGATTTTTTTTTTGCAAGAAATGATACAATGTTACATGTAAACGACTTATATTGCTTAATTGTTTTGATGTTTGCATGTTTATGTTAGATTTTTTCTCTTAAATTAGTTTTTTTTAGTTTTAGGGTTTTGTTTAAACTTTGATTTTGTTGGCAAGAAATGATACAATGTTAAATGTAAATGACTTATATTGTTTAATTTTTTAGATGTTTGCATGTTTATGTTGTAGTTATGAGTTTTAGGGTTTATGTATAATTTGCACTCCATGTGTTTGATGAAATGTTTGAATGAGTTTTTCATTGACTGTGTGATTTTTTATGGTGTAGGTTTGAAACAGTGACCGATTTGTTCAGTGTTAGCATACGCTTCAACGGTGGAAATCCTCAGGTGTTCAAGGTTCAGTACATTAATGTCACGTTAAAAGGTCTCAAGGATCAACTGGATGAAATCAACCAAAGACTCAACCCCGGAAACACAAGAAGGGTGGAATACATTTGGTATGAACGTCCAACGTTGGACGGCGGGAGGATAACATTCAGTCGGCTAGAATTAAAGAACGGCGACGACGTGAGGAACATGTTCTCGATTTTTTGGCAGCACAACATGTTCCCGTGGATCGATATGTTTGTCACGTTGCTGAGATCGCCTGAATATTTTCTCAATAGTTTAATTCCGCTAGAAGATCATGATTAGGTAGGGAATGTAGTGAATGTAGTTGGATAAGGTCAAACCTGTTAAACAACAACTCTCACGCATTCACCTGGAAGTTGTATGTTTAGGTAGTGCAGTGAATATAGTGATTTGCAAGCCCCTTTGAAAAGTCAAAAGATTAAGGGAACACAACATGTATGATGCAGAATCAACTATATAAGTTATGATATCGAATTCCTTCATATAAGATGAGTGTCACGGAATGCACCTCATTCTTTATGTGATGACTCGTCTTATATGAGAGAATTCAACGTGATAACATATATAGTTGATTTTGTATAATACATTTGTCGTGTTATCTTCATTCTTTTGACTTTTCAACAAAAGTTTTAAATCTCTACCAGAATGTAATGTAATGATACAACATATTTAGGAAGAATGTAATGTAAGTAGATGAAATTAAAACTAAATACAATTGTGTATTTTTTGAATTGATTATGTGTACTTGTGACTTTATTTTTTACATTTATTTTTTAGGGGTATGATTTTGAATTTATTTAATACGCAAATTTTATCAAATTTATTAAATACGCAACTTTATTCAAATTTATTTAATACGCAACTTTATTCGAATTTATTAAATACACAACTTTATTCGAATTTATTAAATACACATATTTTATCAAATTTATTCAATACACAACTTTATTCGAATTTATTTAATATGCATATTTTATCAAATTTATTCAATACGCAACTTTATTCGAATTTATTCAATACACAACTTTATTCAAATTCATGCTGGGTTTAATTAGTGTTCTAAGACATTATATTATTTAGATAACAACATCATAAAATAAATGCAAATATAAATAAAAAGAAATAAACAAAAATAATACATATAAAATCTCATTTTATTAATATCATTGATACATTTACAATAAGTGATACATTTTATTCGAATTTATTAATCTCTTGGGGTAAAAAGAGACCAATCATCTTTGGGGTAAAAAGACATCAACCCTTAAGGTAAATATAAATCTGGTTCTTTTTATACCCCAAGAAGATTCTTTTTACCCACAGTAAAAAGTTTTTGGGGTAAAATACAGATTTAGTTTTACCCTAAGGGTTGACCTCTTTTTACCCCAAGTCGATTGACCTCTTTTTACCCATCGGTTGACCTCTTTATACCCCTCAATTGGCCTCTTTTTAAAGGGTAAAAAGACAAAGACTATAAAAAGAAGGAGATTTATAGGGGGAGAGAGTGAGGAGGAGAGAATGTGGGATGATAGTGTGAGGAAATGGTGAAGGTTGGAGCCTGGAGGGGTATTTATAGGGGAATGGTAACATAGGTTTTATATGCACTAAATGCAGTCAAAATCGTGTAAAAATGGCGTAAAGTCAAGGTTGAATAACTGCCACCGAAACTGACTTACGAGTCCGCTACGATTTACCACCGTCCAAAAAACGTGTTCTTGAGCTCAAACCACCGACCACAACAACGTGAGTTAAATCGCAAGGGCAAAATGGTCTTTTTAGTTGGGAGCGAGCAATTCATGTTGGGTAAAGAGCATAATTCTTTTTTAAAACGAAGAGTGTTGTTTTAGGAAAATCGCTCTTCTCTCTTTTAAAATTGTTCATTCCCTTAATCTAGCGTGAGTTAACTCACATCCAACATTTTTTAGCGTGAGTTAATTCATACTGACACTTTTAAGATCAGTTCAATCACTTTTTAAGTCAGTTAAATCAATTTTAAAAATGTCGATGTAAGTCAACTCACATTAAAAAATACCCAGAGTTAAGTCATGCTAAATAGGAGAAACGAAGGAGCAATTTTCTTTATTTTAGTCACAGCTCACAAATCATGACTGGTGAGAGGTCACTACAGTTGAGCACACGACGACACATGTGAGAATTGAAAAACTAGAAACATGCAATGCATACACGAAACTACGTGGCAGTTAAAATACAGCACCCCAAAACACAACGCTAAATAACAAGTCAAAATAAAAAAGTCCAAATTGGCTTACCTTTCTTTTGTTTCCAGGTCCCACTTTTGATTTTTTTTTCTTTTCTTATCTCATTCCCTTAATAATAACAATAAAATAATCCTTTTGTATCTCTTTCCATGTGAAGAGACCACATCCCTTAATTAACAAACAAAAAATCTTACAAATCTATGTAATTATTTGTTGATAGTAATAGTTCTTATTAATTGTCTTTTATGGAAGTAACCAACTTTTAAAACACATTTCAAATCATATGATTTTTAGATGGAAGTTTTTTAATGAATATTTGATATTTTTAAATGATGAAAGAACGATATGATATATTTTTTTATAAAAAATATCAAATGTATATCATAAATATAGATCTAATCTTTCATAACCATCATCTTCAAAACCCTCTAAAAATAAACTCGCAAGCATACTAATGATTTAGGATACTAATACAGTTACTCTAATAACATTAGTCGATCGTTCATTATGATTAAGCTTCAAACCTCAAAATCTCTAACATACAATAACTTTATTATTTTGTCTATCTAACAAAATATCTATATATTAAGATTCCTTTAAAAAAAAAATATAGTATATTGAGATTGGTACGTACCCATATGCAAAAACAGCGAGGAAAGAACGTATTGACATAGGAAATTTCCTATACTAATATACCCTTTTGGGCAATTCAATCACTAGTTGTTAATATTTTACCTCCCTTTTCATTTCACATACAATTAAACCAAATAAGAGAAAAACTTTCAAGGTTTCAGATCCCACAAACCCAAAAAAACCTTCACAATCATTCATTGATATTGTTGTGATTTTGAAGAACGAAGCTTTTCATTTTCAAAACCAATCACTACTATCGTAAGTAACCCTCTTTTCATTTTCATCATCATTCTTTCTTTTTTCTTTTCTTCACTTTTACTAACCCATTATTCATATCTAAAAGTTCTTAATTATTCTTCTCTGTAACCTTATAAAAATCTTAACTTTTTTTACCTTCTCACACAATCTTTCTAAAAAAAAATTATTTATGATTCACTTATTAGTACTAGATTGATTAAACTTGTTGGGTTCTCATAATTCAAAATTTTCCCAATTTCCATAGTTCTTAATGGATCTTCATGCTTCTATAATTTTCCTCTTCACATTGATTTTTTTGTTTGTTTTTTTCCCCAAGTTTGGATTTTTTTGTTTTTTGGACTTTTTCTTCATTGTATAGAAATTGGACTTTTCTTCATGGTTAATTTTCAACATGAAGAGAAATTTGATGAAGTTTTTATATTTCTTCTGCTTTGGAAAATGAAAAAAGTAGTTGACTGACTTTAGGAAGCTGTCTTTTTCAAGTGATTAATTAGTTGATTAGGATTGCTTAATTAACAACTCTTGATTTTATTTGTTTCTTAAGAAAATTCAAGGACTTTTATTGGTTTCAATTGTAAAATGGAAGACTTTTAACAATTTGAGTTTTATTAGAAAGTAGTAAAAATTGTAGTTTTCTTGCATATTAGATAGTTCTGATTCAGAAAAAGCATACTTTAGTTCCTTGAACTTTGAAGTTTATGGCTTATATACAAAGATTCTATCAAAAAAAGGCTGCTATTTGATGCTTGAAATTGATTGGTATAGGTTTATATAGAGGATATCTTTTGGAGATTGTGTATCTGATTTGTACAGCTAAGAAATCATTCAAGGGCAAGTTTGATTTAAGTACAAGAGAGTGGTAAATATTAGTCAGAAAAATGGGATCTTTCAAGGGTCATGCTTTGCCGGGGACGTTGTTTTTTGTAGTTGGGGTGTGGCATATTTGGGCTTCTATAGTGAGATATGTACGTAATCCAAAGACGTTTCGTGTTCGGGCATGGAATCCTGTACCGGGTTTTGATGGGAGGCTAAAGTACTTGGAGCTCTATGTTGTTGCAATTGGTGCTTTTATTGATTTGTGCGTTGAGTTTTTGTATTCAACTCACCTCAAGATATTTGTTGGTGGTGTCCTTAACCCTTCTCATATGAATGACTTTGAGCACTCTGGGATGCTTCTTATGTTCTTTATCTATGGTGTTGTTGCTCTACTTAGCGAAAAGACCAGGTTGGTTCCTCTCTCGTTCTCTCTTGTTTATCGTGTTTTTGTTGCTTTCAATCATTCATCAATTTTCACTACCTGTGTAAATAGAATAAATTATGCTGATATAGTTTAAATTTCTTTATCAAGCAAGACTGTCTTTCTCATGATTAATCATAGATAGGTGCTCCAATACTCAAGTAAGATGTGTTCTAGACAGTGTTGTCAATTGGGGATTGTAGAAAATAACCGTTGTTCATATTCCGCTGTGCTACAGTGCTATAGCATCAGTGTAGCCAGCCACTATTCGGCAACACTTTGTATTAAATAGTGTATCGTAGAACAATAATGACTTGTTCTAGATAGGGCTTTATGTCGCCTTTTGCTACCTTGACACGCAATTCAGTTGCATAGTTCTGATTTTCAGGGAAAATCTAGATCCTTTTTTTTTCTTTCCGGAAACTATGCAACTGAATTGTGTGGTTGACAATACTCTGACGTGGAACCTCCTCTGTAGTATGGATGGACCTCAGGTTTAGGCACGAATCCTCCATCTAGAACATCAATACATTAATCATCCTAATTTTTTTCACTCACTTTTATAATCATAAAACAAAGTATAATGCACTATGCTATAAGTTATTTTGCTAGTACGAGTTAAAATTTCCCTCTGCATCCATTTCATCTATGTACTATGGAAATTAAACAAAAGATAGAGTAATGTTAAAATGCAGCTTTAGTGGTTAACTGTTATTCTTGTAGTCGTTATGTTGTTATGTATATAGTTACTTTCAAATGCAATTGGATTTTAAACGCTGTATTGTCGAAAACAATGAAGTTTATTTTTTTGAATTCTGATCAAAACAGTTAATGAATATGTAAGATAGATCGGTCATGCTATTGATAACAGCAGAAACCCACAAATCATGTAGCAAAACTCCAATAAGTCCATGATTAGGCAGTTTAACTGTAAAGGTTAATATTGTGGCTTCTGCAATGTATCTGATGATCATATATGCTTTTGTAGCTGTCTTTGTGGTTGCCCCTGCAAAAAAAGCTGTTTTAAAGAAAGTTATTTAAATTGGTGTTCTCGCTAATTGGTCGTGTTTCCTTCTGCGTGCCCACTGGATATGTTAGTTCTTGAGAAGCCTAGTACTCTCTACTGTATTATTATAATATAAAAAAAGTTTCACTTTTAACTTTCTGTATGACTGTAAATGGTGCATTCTTTGATGCTTGTGGCACAAGGATAGTGCAAGGAGGCTAATAATCTAAACAATTTAGATAAGAGAAAAAATAATCTAAACAATTCAAGCTAATGGCTTTGAGAAATAAACTGAATAAGAAGGCAAGGCTAGTCTCATGAATAGGCATTTCTTGCGAGATGCACACATTCTTCACACTAACTCCAGAATTCAATTCTCAAATATTTGATAATGCTCATTTTATTCAATATCTTCAAATTTATGCATTGCAAGGTTGTATTTCATTTGTCACAGTCCTGCATCTTTAACTAAATACACACACACAGATTTCTTCTCCCTTTTTCAATTGTGCTTGAATATGCATTAACTTTTAAAGAACAGAACTTGAATTTAATTGCAACTTCTCTTTCATGCATCTTAATTTGTCTTGCTGACCATACTCCTCTCCGTTTTTTTTTCTTGCATAGATTTCTTCCATTGCAAGAAGGTATTCTATGTTTCCTAGCTGCCATGGCATTTTCCGCCGAGTATCTTCTATTCTCCTTTCATTCAACATCACATAAAGGTCTCGAGGGCTATTACCACACCCTCTTAGTCTTCCAAATAGGACTATGCATTTTATCTTCAATTGCTGGAGCCCTTCTTCCAAACAACTTTCCAGCCGATTTATGCAACGGCATCGCTTTAGCACTGCAAGGCATATGGTTCTATCAAACTGCTTTTGTTCTTTATGGCCCTATGTTACCAGATGGTTGCAAGATTAAGGACAACAAGATCATGTGTAATTCAGTTGACAGTGAGATCCGCGGCGAGTTGCTAGCTAACTTTCAGCTCTTTGTTGCCATCCTCGCAGTTCTTGTTGGAACTGTAGCGGCTTATGTATTTGCAGCTTCAAGATATGCGAATTCTGAAGTTAATGATTTACATACAATTCAGGATGGATTAGATCAAAACTGAAGTAGGGTATGCTATTTTGGTTTTTCTCTTTCTTTTTTTATTTATTTATTTAGTTACACATGAGTATGTTGGCACTTAGTTTCTTATAGAACATGTCTGTATATTGGAGTTAAAAGGTGAAAAGAAGATTATACATTTTTGTTGTGCAGTGACTTTTAGTAAGTGGTGTAGAAGGAATAGGAAACTTATTCTTTAATGTGGCATATATTTTGATTACATAAATGAATTTGAACAATTTATGTGTCGCTGGTTTCATTTTTTATTGTCAAAGTATTGAGCAAAATTATTGGACTTCTGCACCAGGAGATAAAGATCAGTTCATGCTCATTTTATTGTCATGATGATGAGTAGTCTCTAAGTTTATTCTTTAATTCACATTTTGAAATAAATAAATTTTATTTTATTCATTTATTTATCATTTTTAAATAATATATTAATCATTACTATCTTTTAATTATACTCAAGTAAATAGTGTATAATTATTCAAACACCACCTAAAAAATAAAAAATAAAGGGGGGAGTTTTTCATCCGATTTGATTTTATATTTATGAATTTGCAATATATACACAACCAAAAATTACTTGAGCATTTTTTTTTTTTTGAGCAACTCATTTTGAACCTAATTTTTTTAATAAAAAATTACTTAAAGAATCTAAAGTTTCATTTTGCAACTTCTATATCCTAGTGAAAAATTGTACTCATTGCTTTTCCTTGGAGACCTTTTCTGTGAATGCTAGGCGTAACAAATACTATTCAAATAAAGTTATAAAGAATTATTCCATCTGCAAGTGTTCAAGAGCTTTTGAGAAAGAGTAAACACCTAATTTAGTCACTTGGAGACTTGGAGTAGTACTTGCTTATTTAGTTATCCTTTTTTTAAAATAAATATATGATTTCATAAAACTAATGAGTCCAACCTCACGAAGTATTATTATATAGTAATTCATATGGGACGGATGCGTAGTGCTGCAACCATCTTTAAGCAGAGTAATTGAATTGAATCTAAAGAATCGGAAAAAATTTGAATTCTTTTTTTAGAAGAAGCTAAATTAACCCACCCCAATTGACATCGGAGAGAATCGAACCTGAGACCTTGAGGAGGAGCACACTCCCAAGTCCCAAGGGGATGAGGTTGCAAACACCACAAACTATTCCAAAATCCGCCATTCTACCTGAACCAATCTTCCAAGTAATATGTTGTAAAAAATCATCCCACCCCAAACTCATGCCCTTCCAATTGGTTCTCATCATGTAGATCATATTAACATTTCTCATCTTTCACAACTCTAATCCTCCATACTACTTTGACACTAACCTTCTTGCCACAAGCCACACCTTGTGACGCGAATAGTTTTTGTCAATATATCTTATATTTTACCCTAAAAAACAAATTCGCATATGTTCTATGAGTTTTTTTCCACAAAAAAAAATAAAAATACATTTGGATATTAAATACATATAGCGCATTTAAAACTAGAGAGTACCTTGCAAGAGCGTTTAGATCCAAACCAATCCAAAAAGACTGTTATCCAATCCAAATAAACAAAAGTTAAAAATCAATATTTTTTTGATGTTTTTGGGGCATCTAGAGCAAAAACTTTTTTTGCAATTTAGATAACCGAAAACTGATCTTACAGTTTGGATAACTCAAAACTGGTCCAAATTAAACCCATCAAATCATATCAGATCATATTTTCTAAAGAATCATCCAAACTAAACCAAACCACGAATACTTTTAATTTTAGACCAAATAATTTTATGTCTCTTAATTGAACCATACCTTACACGAACACCCCTATATACACCATGTTTATGTGCAACTTTCAAAACTAAAGAGTACTTTAACTAGAGATGGGCGGGAGGAGATTGTCTCCAGTTTTTTTCTCTCATGTGTAATCTAATCCCTCCATTAAATAGACGAGAAAATGTGCTTGTAATAATATAAAAAGGGAGAGAGAGTGTGTAATTAAAGGTGGATAGTTAGACACTCTAAAAAACTGGAGGGATCTCCGCCATGTTTCATTGCACCATCTATTCATCCTAAGCAGAGTTGGACGGGTTATTGCTATAGGGTTCCCCACCATTTTTTTACTATGGGTTAGCAGGCTACCCGTCAAAATGTTAAAAATAAATTGAGTAATTTATTTGTTCAAAAAATGATGTAAACTTATTTGATGAAGATTTTAAAAGAACATAGTGGTACTTTTTTTGGGCTACAAAGGGCCAAGTAAGTTATTCAAAAAAAAAAAAAGGTTTTCTAAACAATGCCCCGACCGGTCACACTGCCCCCATTTCTCTGCGGATAGGGTGGGGCAGGCCAACTAGTGTTGATGACGAGTTCAAAACTTCAACTCGCTCTTGCCAAAAATAACAGGTTAAATGAGTTGATCAGTCAAGCCAACCCTGTTTTGCCATCCCTAACTTTAACCAATTAAAAATGTTCTTAGCAACTAGCATAGAAATCTATAAGATTATCACTTTATTATTGGCAATGAAAATATTCCAAAAACAGCCTTCCAAATTCATACTAAAACATCAAACATGAAGTATGGTTTTCAGTTGGCAAACAACGAGCCAATACATTAAATTAAAGTAAAACATTGGGATCTATGGTACCCCATTGCATGTATTTGAGACTTTATGCGAGCTTTCTGTGATGAAGGGTAACTTAGACCCTGTTCCCAAACTATTCAACACAACAGATATAAATTACTAAAATCAGATATTAAAAAGCAGTCTCTGATTTTAGAGCAAAACATTAGTTATGTTTCCTAGGATAAAGATATTTCACAATTCACAGTAAGCTCCCAATTCAACATTTAATATATTATGGTTTCTATAAGCTCTTGAAGTGGAGCCAGTTCCTTTTTGTCAATCAGCCCAAACTCCTGCAGAAATAATAACAATAGTTTTTTAGATTAATTTTTATGCCCTGACGGTGTAATTTTTATGCTAGAGTAAATAAATCATAGTAAAGAATGTAAGACTTACACAAGTGAAGAGTATAAAATGCTTGAAGCATGTATTCAGATGGGCCTCTTCTTTGAGGCTCACAATTTTCTGAAAGTGAGAATGATATATATGAGCATATACACGGAACAGCCGCTTAAATATTGTCTTCACAACATCCTTAAAGTTGGCAGGAAATGGAGAACCTGCATGATTACACAGGTCATACAACAAGAATGAAAATGATGATCATGGTAAGAGAGTCCAATTATCTTTAAGAAAATGTGAAGTATTTACCAAGCTTCTGAGGGAATATGGATTCATCATCAAGCTGTGATTCAATCCAGTCCATAAGATATTCTACATACTTTGGAGCAGAAACCTCAATAGGTTTTTTAATTTGCACACCATCTGCCCATCTATACTCATACCTAAAGTTTTCAAGTAATAGACAAGATAAGAACTACAAATCTATACAGATAAGATTCAGTAATGCGAAATTATAACAGTTTATTTAAAAATCAGTGGGTGAGATTTTAACAACTTCATAGCTTATCACAAATTGTGAATCACAATATCAACAGTAACTCACTTCATCCTCAAAATGCATCCCTTCTTTAAAGGAGCCAAGTCCGTAAAAATTTAGAACAGAATACAGATGAATTTAGAATGAATCAGTGACTGGAAATATCATTATCATCGGCATTAAAGGAATGCTGTTCATTATAAGGAATTTTTTTTTGAAAATGGAGTAATTTGAAATACTTTCTGAAAGGCCGCTTCTAAGTCGATAAACACACTTATTACCAAATAATAATCACTCCTAAATACTGTCTAGATTCTAGAAACTGGACAGCTGGCATGAAATTTAAAACTACAATGATTTTGGAGAAACACAAAACAAAACAAAAGAATGAGCACTCCATTATTGAAAAATGGTAACTTCAAAATCTCTAAGCAAAATGAGTTTTTTTCCTTCACGAAAAATAGTGTTAATTAATAGACAGGGCATTAAATTAAAACAGGTACAAAACAAAAAATGTGACAGATAATCAAGATAGGATTGAATGTTGATAATTTTAATTGATCTAGGTGCCAAGTTATAAACAAATTACGAAAAGCAGCAATAACCAGAAACCAACAATCTTCTTCTATGACGAGATACAAGGAGCCAACAATTTATGGCAAAGTGGTCTAAAAACTTTAACCAAACAATCCACCATATTACACTTATTTTTTATGATCATTTAGTTGTTTGTTACTGCAAGATATTAATACACAATCCAATCTAAGTAATTTTCTACTCAACAGCCAAGATAATTGATATTTGATAGCATATCATCTAACAACATTTAAGAAATTTAAGGCAAATAACAGAAGCAATCAGTTAGCTATGCATACTTGGGTCCTGCAGACATTGTGCGACAATTCTCGGGAGTACAGAACTCTGTGAGGGTGCCATAGAGCAGATTCACCTGGTTGAAAAAATCAACAGCTGAAATGTGGGCAGGAAAAAAAACAAGTCAGATTAGTCTATTTAAGAATTGTATGAATATATAATTGGTGAAACTATAGAATGAAAAGCAAAAGAAAACATCAACAACAGTATACACTGCTTTTCACAGTGCATCAGAGAGAGATTGATATTTACTGTTGACAGCTAGCCACTCATTCAAATCCTCCCCGGGAGGTAGCTTTACAGCTTCCCTCAGATTTCCACTCCCTAATGTCGCATCAATGTGTTTTCTGAGCTGAGCTCCCTGCAATTAAAATATAACAGCAGAAAATTAAAACTAAAACTGCAGTAAAGAGAACTTGATAATCTTGTTCTCTGAAAGTTGGAATCATACAATACAATTCGTCAGTACATCAATTTTCTAAAAATTAAGGATACGGCTTTTGCATGATATTAAGTAAAAAACCTAAATTATATTTATATGTGTGAAAAATATGTTGTGTAACTCATAATTGTTGCTAAGGTCACTATTCAATGTTTACAAAATTTTGTCATTAATCTGCCCCTCCCCACTCATATACTCTTGCACTGTAGAATCTCCTCCTCCTCCAAGTTACAACCACACTCCTTGCATGAAATCACCCTCACCATGCCCCACCATCCCTCATCTGAAGATCGAAATTTATAAATAAAAAAAAAAATAGGAAGAAAAAAAAGCCAGCTGGCCAAATTCAAACATTTTGAATTTCTACCAAAAATTTGACAGCTGATGCTGTAATGTGCGCATATCCAATAGAGATATGGAATCTACTTTGGAGTATCTATACATCATAAATAATATTTAAACTATAACTGAATATCTTCAAATTAACACAGTTGATGAAATTTTGCTTTGAAAAATACATACATATTCTATCATTAGCATCTCCATTTGCGGGCACCTTCAGTGACTCAAAGTAGCCTCTATTGAGTCTTTTATATTGTATTTTTAAGATCAATAAAGCATGTTTTACTACAGAAACTTTCCTCCAGCTTGTAAATACTTTAAAGAGAAAAAAAAAGTACTTTAATGCTTAGAGAATTTTTTTACTTATTTTTTTGTTTTATTTATTTATTTTGGTCGCAGTAGAATGCCTTTTGAAAACCGTATTTAAGGCAAGACACTTGGACCATTAGTTGAATTCATTGAATTTCTTCTTCGCATTCCCCCTCCCCATTAATACCGGTCTTGCTTTTAGCTTCTTCAAAAAAAAAAAATACCGGTCTTGCTTTTCAAGTCAAGGTCGTCACTCTAAATGAAGAAAAATCTTAAAATACTCAAAAATAAAGCAAATAAATTATATTAAATTGAATATCTAAAGCCAAAATATCCCTTAGAAATAAAGGGCACCAACCTTGCTTCCAGAAGGAGTGCTTTTTTTGGGGCGGAATGTTCTCTGGTTTCTGTTGCAGAATACTTTGTTAGGTCGAAAAACAAAAGTAGGGTGGAAGATAATCAATATAAACTGAATCAATAAAAATATTTAACATATTCTTTTGCACTGTGACAAAAGTACCAGTATCATGCAAAGTTTCACTAATACCAAATTACCAATACTGATTATTCTCTACTGCTGATACAACATTCAAATTATATAAATAAATGCATGAAAGTGGAATTAGTTACCTAGATAAGCATCAAATGTTTTAATAAAAAGTGAAGAGCATATGGTAATGGTGATCACAACAATCCCTGTCACCACGACTGGACATCCATAAAGAAGGCAAGGAAAGGACGTTGTCCAGTATAAAAATGTCTAGATGGATTTGAAATGCTATAGAAGAAGCATGGACTACCAATCAGACGAAATGACTAGGAGCTCTATCAGTGTTATCGATTGTGGATCACGGAAGATAGTGGTTTGATCAAATACCGCTACACAATTGTATGATAGCGCCGCTATTTGACAACATTTTGTACTAAATAGCATATCGCATAACAATAGCGATTTGTTCATATTCCGCTACAATATAGCACTGCTATAGCCGCCATTCAGTGATGTCAGCTGCGGATAGTGGAAAATAGCTGTATGCTCAAATTCCACTATGAGAACAGCGCTATGGAGACACTATACTATTTTGTACTAAATGACGTATCACAGAACAATAACAATTCATTCAAATTCCGATATGCAACCGCACAGTAGCACCGCCATTTAACAACACTGCCGCCAATTAACAACATTGTGATCAATTGATATTTACAACTTCAGCATTTAAATCTGTTTCACAATAATTATGAGAATAGGTGCAAAATTCATCTCACATAGGAAATTTGTTCCCATTGGTCAGTCAAAAAGAGCCATTGAAGGGAGGAACAATATTTCAGAAATTTCATTGAATAATTGATTAATTATGCAAATCACAAATTTATTGCATCCACAAGGGGTTAGGGACAAAGAAACACTGAAAAGGGAATCAAAATATAACCCCATACCCATTTGGTTGAATGTATTATAGATCGAGAAATGCAAAGAACACCCTCTTTCCAACACTCTCTAATACTTACTCTCTTGTTGGGTGAAATCCATGTGGGTCTCGCCACTTTATGTAGGACCCATTTCCAAAGTGTGAGCCCCACAATGAGTTCACTCAATAAGAGAGTGTTGGAAAGAGAGTGGTCGTAGCACTCCTCGTATAGGTTTATTGGATATCAGAATCTTTAGGACAGTGAAAATTTTAAACTAGACAAACAAGGCTCTTCGAAAAAACTTATACTTTTTCTTCCCAAAACTTCAATAATAATTAGAAAGAATGTTCACTGCTGGTGCATCAGTGGCGCCTATTACTATCCAATATTAGAGTTTTTAACAATTGAACATGTAACCTATAAATTTAATCTTAATTTAAACCATTAAAATTGGAGATGCGACAAAACAATTAATTAATCGACGAAAGCGTGCACTGCATGTAAAGTGTAAAACAGAAATCAAAACTTAGCAACAGTATCTTTTTCATAACCGTTTGAAATCGTCTAACAAACAGACACAGTGTCAAACTTTCACAATGCAATGTCTAAAAACACAATCTTAAGAATAATTCTCTTGATCACAAGTCTTCCATACATTACCCACGAGACAGTTTTTCAGAAAACACATCAACACAATCAAACACTATAAACTTGATTGTGACGAGACTCTTCGAAAGTGAGCAATTCACTTAGAGTGAAGTGAGTAATATCAACCGCAGATAAACAAATCAACGGTTGATTTTATATATACACATGCATAACAAATCATATAGATGGTTACAATATCAACTCTTGATTTTATCACTTTATTAACTAATCACTTTAAAGCAGCCAAATCCACTTGATTGATGCTTGATCAGATTAATAGCTTATTTTGGTGCAAAAAAATCCAAATTTTTCTCCTAAACATGTATGCAAAGTAACAATTTTCACTCCAATTCAAATCAACCCAATTTAAGAATGGATCAATCAAAGCATAACAACACTATGAACTAAACAATTAACTTTTAAATATGAAGAAAAATAAAACTATTCATGCAAATTTGATTTTTGTCAAATTGAATACACACTAGTCCAATACAATCAGAATTAAAAAAAAAGTTTAAATTTTTGAAAAACTAGCACAGATTTATGATCAGATCATAGAATAAGTGTGAATAACTGAATAAGAATAAGAATCTTAAATTGAAGGGTAAGAAGTTGAAAATTGAAAAATGAAAGTAAAAATTGAAGCTTTTGATTGATACTAACCTGCCAATACCGAAGAGGCTCATGACTTGGGTTAGAGAGAGAGAGAGGAAGAAGAAGAGAGAGAAAAAGCGCGTTTGAGTCGAAGCGCTTTCTTCCTTTCTTCCGTCTCCTTTGTTTATTTGTTTCTTCTTCTTCTTCACTTTCCAGTTCGAATCTCGTTATTTATTAATTTACTTTAATACCCTTTCAAGAATTTTTAATTGCAACTATATCCCTTATAGGATGACATTTGCATGATGTATGCATAATTCATTAATGTATTTTTTTTATATAATTTTTTTTGAAGAAATCAAAATGAAATATATTAACAACGGTGAAGGACGATCCTTGGTACAAGGTGTACTAGAGACGCCAACCCGGCAAACAAATTGTCAAAGCGTATAATTACAAATAAAGGTCAATCGATAAGAGAAATGATACCTCATGGAGCTTTGAAAAACGAAAGAGCATAGACCGGAAGCAAAGTCAGGACAGATTTGAGAAGAATTAAACGGCCCCCATAAGATAAGAAACGACTCTGCCACCCCGCCAATCTAGTTTTAATGGTATTTATCACAGGTTCCCAAAACGCTAGCTTTCGAGGATCTCCTCCAATCGACAAACCGAGATATAGGAACGGTATTTTGCCCACTTTACAATTCAATAATGATGCCGCCTCTACCAACCAGAAGTCCCCTATATTGATGCCAACCAGTAAACTCTTACTAAAATTCACTTTAAGACCAGACATGTCTGCAAACAGAGTCAACACTGCACGTAAGGCTCGCACATTTGCCCAACTTTTTTCACCTATCAAAAGTGTATCAGCCTCATCAACCACCTCATTTGCAATTAAAATGCCATCTAGAATCTGTCTGTCTTTTACAAAAGATGTCTGCGTATCTGATACGACCCGACCAATAATCAACCTCAACCTATTAGCCAACACCTTTGACAAGATTTTATACAGGCACCCAACCAATTTTATAGGTCGAAAATCATTTAATTTCTGAGGGCTGTCAACTTTAGGAATAAGAGCTATAAAAGTAGAATTTATACCTCTTGATAATTTGCCGTTCTTGTGAAATTTGGAGATAAATCGCATAATGTCACCCTCGATGTCCTCCCAAAAATCCTTGATGAAACCAAGATTAACACCATCTGGACTTGGACTTTTAAAACTATCACAATCCCACACCGCATTTTTTACTTCAGTTTCTGTAAAAGGTAAAATTAAGCTTCTTCCTTCCGCGTATGTCAATTGCTTAAACAATTAATTTTCAGCCCCTGGTCTTGGAAAGTTTTGAGCCGCAAAATATTCTTTAAAGTGAGAGAATACCACATTCTGAATGGGTTGGGCGCCCTCGACAAGATTACCGTTCA
>Ga0315913_1004011_pt1 | contig 17763 bp, 9 predicted proteins | sample MpolsnodulesMG_FD_207736 | JGI IMG/M metagenome (GOLD analysis project Ga0315913, IMG submission 207736) | Medicago polymorpha root nodule microbial communities from Los Angeles, California, United States - small nodules | ecosystem: Host-associated > Plants > Roots > Nodule | place: USA... | reverse complement strand
TGATACCTGTAAGGACAAATATGATGAGAGTGGAATCAAGATATTGAGGAACAAAAAGTGAGCTTGGTTCCATAGTGATAAAACCAACGTGCAAGCGTCTTTCAGATATTCTACCACCATGACTCTCCAACACTCTCATCTCTCCTGCGTCAGTCTTCACCACACGCTTTGAGTTTTGCAACAAGAACAATTTTTTGTCTTGCGTTGAAGGTCCATTTGATCTATCTTCTTCCACCAACATTGCCATTGTCATGGACACACCATGACAAAGAATAAGAAGCATGATCAAAAGGGGTGATTTGTTTCCCATGATTTTGGCTATTTTTGTATTGCTTACAATTTGAAGCTAGCTTGATTGATAAGGAAGAACAAAGAGAGTCTATTTATAATAAAAAAGATAGTGGGAGATAATTTTTTTGGAGGAGATACATGTCATGCATGTAGAAATTTAGGGATCTTGTTGACCATGTATTGTGCTATTTTGGAGACAAACATTCTATCAAAGATTCTACTAATGATTGAAAACTTCTACTATTCCAACATTCATGGCTTTCTTTTTTGGGTTGTGTTAACTTGTGGGCACATGTTAAGAAACCTAAAAGAAGAAATATTTCCTAAAATTTTGTGCATTTAATTAATTAAAAAGTTAAAGAGTAAATGCAATGCACACATTTCAATAAATTATTTATATATTTGAATCATTAACTTGTGCCTTGAGGACATTTCCCTTCTTTTTTTTATGACTTTTACTCCATTGCGATATTTTCCTTCTTATTAATTATAATTATAATTATAATTATTGGATGCTTTGAGTCTAGAAAAACTATTTGAAAAGTGAGGTAACCTTAAAAAATAGAGTATTACTTTTCCCACCCTATGCCTTTCCTCGCGCGTCCTATTTTTTTTCCAATTTTACCCCTGGTCCGGATTTAGTTTTCTGAACTGCATTGATAGGGATTTTCAGATTTATTCGGAATTTAAACTCCGGAATGCTCTTTTTCCAGGATGTTTTTCAGTTTAAGCTTTCAAATTCGTAAAATTAATGCAAATAGAAATATAAAACAAAAATAAAAAGACAAAAAGATAAAAATAACTCATTTTATTGATAAAGAAATAATACATTACAATAATGTTGAAGCTTTTTAAGCTTATTACATAAGAACCTAAAACTATTTCTAATCTTATCTTATTACATAAGCTATACTAGTGGCTCCAGCCACTAGTGGAGAGGAAAGAAGATGGCGGGGAAGAAGAAACCAATGATGCATGATAGGACATACCAATAGCTTTGGTGTTGGAGGGGAAACAGAGGGGGCATAGGGGCCTCTAGGGAGCAAGAGACCATGATGGTCAAACTTACGCCCAGACAGACCAACCTCACACCTAGACTGATCCCTTCCCTATTGACCGATCATATGACCCTTGATGGATTTCCAAAGAGGCATCTTTCTATGAAAGGCCAACGATGGAAACACAACGTTGTAGAAGGAATAGGAGAAGAGGAGAAAGAAGAGGGTGTGAGAAATTGTGAGGAAATGAAGCATATTTATAGGGGAGGGAAGGAGCAAAAACGGTGGGAAAGGCATCAATGCAGTCAAAAAATTACACATGGATTCCGGATTACGTAATCTTTGTGGTGCAGACCACGGCCAAATTCTTCTGGTGCGTTCCGGAATATGTAATATGGATTACACATGGATTCCGGATTACGTATTCTGGAAAAATACGATTATGGGGTGTACCAAAGGGAAACTTGGGACTTTGTGTATGGTGAGGGTTGGTTCGGAATTTATAATCCGGATTGCTTCAGCATTGGATTCTTTTGTGTGTCCCACATTGCACCGATAATTTTTATGGTCCACAACACCCAGATACCTCTATAAATAGGGGTCCCTGTTTTCATTACAAGTAAACTATACCAGAAAAAGAAATCATGGAATTCCCTGGCTTTGATCCGAACACCAAGCTAGCGGCAGTCTACTACAACGGTGGAACACCAACCCATCTGTTTAGGATTCGCAACGATGTCACCCTCTTCGGGATGAAGGATGAGCTGGATCAAATCAACCGTCAACTCAACCACAGAGACACGAGGAGGGTGGTCGGTGTTGAATATTGATGTCCATTTTCCTACTCAGCTGGATCTCTTCGCTTCAGCCGGATGAAACTCACGAACGATGACGATGTGAGAACCATGTTCTTTGTCTTTGGTCAGCACAGTACTAGATGACGGATCGAGTTGGACGCTTCGTTGGTTAGATCTGCTGAACAAATTCTAAAAAGTTTGATCCGGCCCAGGAACTACGAAGAGATCAAGGCACTCCTGGAACCACCAGACGAATAAATTAGTTTAGATGATCTGTGATAATGTGCTATGTTTTAATTAATCGCGTGTTTTATGTTGTTTTAATTGCGTGTTAGTTATGTGTTGTTGAATTATGTTTTGAATAATATATATTATTTAAACTTTCATTATGTTTTAATTTACGTCAAAGATGTTCATTTATTCGATAAAATAATCGAAGATATGCTATCCGGATTATGAAATCCAGATACACACAGGGCGTAAGTGTATTCTGGATTTCGAAATCCGGAAAGCTTTAGCATAGGATCCTTTTGTATGGACCACATTGCACCAAGAGTTTATGTGGTCCACAACATCCAAGGACCTCTATAAATACACCCTCTCTAGTTTTCAGCTTCAATACCAGCAAAACACACAAACACACCAAAGAAAACCATGCAAATTTTTGTCATTAAGCCGATGATCTTTCTCACGCGGTCGCAAATAGATGAGTTAGCTCTCTATTTGACTGCGTGATGAAGATCTCTAGCCTGCTGTAAAAAATACAAACAAACACACCAAAGAGACCATGCAAATTTTTGTCATTAAGCGGAGGATCTTTCTCACGCGGTTGCAAATAGATAGCTCTCTATTTGACCGCGTCCGTGTGATGAAGATCCTCTGCATGCTGACAAAAATATATAGATACATTTATGGTTGCTTTATATTTGAATATCAAGAGGTTTCTATGAGTTAGATCTTAGTGTCTGCCAGATGAATATGTCATTTGGCAAGGCAGCAGGATCTAGCTCAGAGAAATCCTCTTGAAACACCTTGTCTTTCTTCATTATGTTGCAGATCTAAAAGATTCATCATTTATGTTATTATGATTTTTTTTTAAACTTTTTATTTGTCTTATGTTGCTTCTTTTTATGTTATGTACCTTTGTTCTATTTTTTCCAAGCCATCCGCCAAGAAAACGCTCCAAATAAAAGGGCCTGATGAAGTTCGGACTTTAAAATCCAGAAAAACTTCATGCTATCCGGATTATACAATCCGGAACACCTCAGTAACATTTTGGACGGTGACGTTTCACCAAAGGCTTGGCCGATTAGTGGAGTTTTAATGCGTTTTTTTGGACGGCTTTGAATGAAAAACACGTTTTCCTTGACTTCTAAATGACCTAGGACTTGTTTTAGGCTATAAAAAGGCTTGGATCTTCAACATTGTCCTTCATTCTTCTTCACCTCCTTTCTTACATTTTCTTCAAAAAAATTTAGTTTTTTAGGTAGCTTTTAGGAGTGTTTGTGGTGTCATGGTCATTGTTGACCGCTCATACGACCCGTGCAATTGCATTGCAGCTTACGCGGGGGTTGTATAACGGTCAACAGAGACCCTTGACATCAAAGAAAGACACAAAATTTCATAGCGTATGCGTCCGAATTTTATTTTCTGGAAACACTAACAATCTGGTTCGGAAAATGTAATCCAGACCAAGGGTATTTTTGGAATTTTGCAGGGCGCGCGAGAAGGCAGCAGGGTGGGAAAAGTAAAACTCTTGTCCAAATGGGAATAATGAAAAAAAATTGTTTTGGGCCAAGTCAAGAAAAAATAACTTTACCAATTTGAAAGTTGCTCTTCTCTCATACAAATTTGTTCACTCTCACGTGAACTAACCAAAATACCTCCAACGCAAGTTAATTCACGTTCGGTATAACCAACGTAGGTTAACTCACGTTGGTTCGTTAAATCACGTTGAGAAACATGAGTTAATTCATATTGGGGGTATTTTGGTCAGTTCACGTCGGAGTGAGAAAATTTATACGGGAGAAGAGCAATTTTTTACCAATTTTGCCACCCCTATTAAATATCAATAATTTTATGATTTTTATTTTTCAAATTTTTCCAATTTCTTGTTTCTAAATTAATTTTAATATTTAAATATTTTGTAGTTTTTTATTATTAGGAATTTTTTATCTATTGGATTTTTATTAATATTTGAATGAATACATCGGATCTTTAAAATAAGTTGGATGAATTGGATCCATCCATATTTTTTTAAATGGATGGATTGAATTCAATCCATTTAGAAAAAATTGTTTGGTGGATGGATTAGATATATTTTGTATGAATCGATCGAAATACTTTTTCTTATAAGTTGATTGCTTTCAATTTCTATGTATGCCTTTTTTTATTTTATGTTTTTGACAAGGAATGTTTGAGATTGAAGTTAGCAGTGGATGGTAGTGAGACTAGATTAGAGTTCATATGTGGAAGTTGATAGATTAGAGAACGAAGCTTTGATGGGAAGCAATGAGATATCTCTCCCTCTCAAACAGTGATATGTCTCTTCCTTCATTTTATGTATTTCAATCAGAAAAATAAGTTTTGCTGTATAGTTGAGTATTTCAATCAGATTTATACATTTGTAAAATAAATTTTGGTCCTTATAAAATTTTCACATTTCAAGTTTTAGTCCCTCTGAAAAAATTTATTAATTTTTTGTCCCTCAAGAAAAAAATTTGTCACAATTTTTAATCCCTACATTTAAGTAAACTTATGTGTATCCTTCGAAATTTTGTATTATTTTTTGCGGTCATGTTTAGTGCGTTATAGAAATATCTCTTGCAAAAGTTTAATTTTATTTATCAAGGAATGAATTAAATATGAATTTTTAAGTTTTTAGCGTTTAAAAATTCAAATTTAATTCATATCTTGTTAAAAAATTCAAAATTATTGTAGAAGAGATTGTTATAATATTATAAACATCTCTATAAAAATTCATTAAAAATGTGAAGTATATATACTATTTGATTTAAAAATAAGGACCACAAAAATTTTTAGGGATAAAAAATTAATGAAATTTTTTAACATTGACTAAAACTTTTAAAAAAATTCTAGGGACCAAAACATATATAACTATTTATTTTTATCCCATCATTTCTTAGTTTTTTGATTGTATACTAAAAGTTGCTGGTGTCACAAATTAACATTGAGAATCCATTTCCAAAATATCTACCTTTCATATTCTGTTGTTGGATGGATTTCCCTACCAAATTTTTTTACACATGTCATCACTTTCTCACGGTTCAACCACTTACTAGAAAAAATAATTATATATTGTTTGATTATTGTAGTTATGACCAAAACCAAGATCTCCTGCTACTGTTCATTAAGCGATTGTTAAAGAAAACAATATATTAGTCAAAGAATATAAATGAATAGTTCTCCTTTGTTATTGCAAACTGAACTGGTGTTGTCAATCAATGTTTGTTTAAATACAATCTTCTCTCACATCTAAAGTAGAATTGATACACCTAACCAGCTAAGTGATCGATAAATTGCACTCTTCGAGTAAGTGTAGACTCCAAAGAAATTAAGAAAGAAGAGAAGAGTTTAGAAAGAGAGAATTCTCATTAATATGTTGCATAAAACATAATGACAATTACACCGTAATATATAGGATTGGTAGTTCAAAGCCTTCTAACCAACAAGCGTAAAATACGGGTAAAATGGAAATAACAAATATAGCAGAGAATAAAATGCAGCAGCTGCATTTGCTGACAACCGGCTTCTAGAATCATGGATTGCAAATAAAGTCCTCCATCCATTTGGGTTTATGAATCTGTCTCTTGCCAAAGCCCATAGTCATTTCCTCGAAAATTGTTGTTCCGACTATCGAACCTTCCTAATAACACATGGAGATTCCAGAAAAGCCCCCAGCGTGTTAACCTGTATTTTTCAACAGGCTATAATAAATGTAATCAATGAAGTTTGACCTAAGATTTAAAGAGAATGAATCGAGTTTGATTCTCAAGTTCAGCTGTCGAAGTGGAGTCTAGAAGATGTGCTGATCGAGAGGATGGTTCGACAAAGTGAAGAAGATGTCGAAGGAAGATTGGCATCGAAAGGAGAAGATGGGTAGCGGTTTCCCGTCGAAAAGGAATTATTTGAAATTCAAATATGTCTGTAGTAGTTATTAGCAGTTAGGTTTTGAACGTGTCTGTAGGGAGTTACTTAGTAGAAGTAGCATTTTCCTCTATGGAAAACGGGTCACAATTCAATAATACTGAAAACTTACACTCATACAATCCGCCCGCACAAGGAGAAACGAGCAACAAGTCCTAATGTATGAATCTGTGTACCACTTTACTTTCAATTTAATGCAATTCTAGTTTAACTCTTAGACTCTTTTTTCATTTTACTCTTTACTTTTAAGCTTTCGCATCGATCCCTTGAAGATAATCTCGACGGGTCTTACCCTGTGTCTGGATTTCGACGGTTATATTCATAGTTCGTTACTTATTACCAAGAACAACAGTAATTTTTTGGAAAAACAATCAAGCACAATATGTCTTGAGATTTGCTGATTGATCTCGCTCGCCCTTGTTTTAAATTAGTTCAGTAGTTTACCAAAATCCAGGGTAAATGATAGACAATTTAGGCAAGTGCACCAAGGACTGTTTTAACTTCAATAATTCAATAGCGTTATTATTTAGGATGTATAAAAGTTATTTTGTTTTGCCACTAGGCAGTTGATAGGTTTGATTGCATAAAAGTAACGACAAAAAATAAAGATTGGTTTTAAGGAATAAGAGAGATGATCAAGTCCTTCGAATCATCTATGTTTCCCTAATTGGTATATTGCACCTATTCTTATGAATGATTTTCTACGATGATTAATAAAATAGCCCTAATCAATCCCTTGACTTAGGACCCTCTTCTCCGATTTCAGCCCCTAATTCCTTGGGTGGTCTAATATTCTTTGAAGGTTTTACGAGCGCTAACCTATTATCACTAATAAACGATTTTCCATTCCTAGACTAACTATGTTTATTAGAACAATTCAATTAGGTCTAAGTAGAAAGCTATGGTCAGTAGTCATTCATTCTCACTAAATCATGTTTATATTCGATCATGATATAAAAAGCATTAAGAACAATTGAATTGAATAAAAACTAGATTGTCATTCACAATACATAGAGTTTCACATCAACATGAATCAATTAGGGTTACAAAGAATCATCTCAGACCTAATCTCTAAGAGATTTAGCGACTCATAATCGAGTTTACAAATAGCATAATCAATAATGGAATCAAAACATACATGAACTGATAGAAGGTTGAAGAAATCTCCCTCCTAGCCATCTTTAGGTCTCAAAATTGCACTTTGCTCTTCTCAATTTGTAACCCTTGTATTCAGAATAGACTTCAGCTTAAATAGGCACATGAATTCGCCCAAAATCGTGTCACATTTTAAGTAAATCGTGACATGTTTTCACGTTAAATAACAAACAACTGAATTAGGGTTTCAGCAAATAGTGTCACATTTTTGCGATCGTGACACGTTTTGCTCAATGCTGAAAGCATGTTTTTGCCTTGTTAAATCGTGTCATGTTTTTACCAAATCGTGACACGTTTTTCTTCTTTGCACTTTCTTCAGTTTTTCTTCTTTGCACGTTCTTCAGTTTTTCTTCTTTTCTTGCTGCTTAAGTTGTCTTATGAACTCCAAAATGTGATGAATTTACATATAAAATTATGTAATGACGAGATGTCAGCACAACCCCAAACTTGAACCATTCCTTGTCCTCAAGGAATTTACTTGCAAAATTGACAATCGACAGTAAAATAACAATTACCTGATCAAGCGATAGTACCCAAAAGTTCAACTCCTTACTAGCTAAAGATGAGCCAGTTTGACTTGTTAGTATCCACCAATTCACAACTCCACGCAACAAAATGAATAGGGTTCACATACAGTCGACATATAAATCTACAAATTACCTTACGCTTGAAAAGTTTCTAAACTTAGGACGGTTCCAATACTCCTGATCAGAAACCTCATTCATCTAGTTGGAATGACCGAACATGTAGTACATCATCATGGGATGAATGGGTGCATAAGTACCCTGCTGGCTACTCCCCTCCCCATGAGACATCTGAAGCTGAGGTGGAGGTGGTTGTGCCACAGGTTGTGGCTTGGCTTTTTTGGTGGCTTGTTGTTTGTTTCGCGTGTTCACCATGGTTAGGGTTTGAAGGTAGGGTTATGACGAAGGTTGGTTGTTTGGGAGATGATGATGATGATGATGGTTTAGGGTTGGTTGTTGATCATGGTTAAGGTTTAGGGTAATGATTTGGTGATGAGAGGATGAACATATTTGGTGAAAAAGGATGGAAATTTCATAGGTTAGGGTTCTGGGAAAATTTTGGCAAAGTTTGGCTACTTTTGGAAGTGAATGGAATGAAAATCGTGGTGGGTTTATTTATAGGCTGGGAAAATCGTGTCACGTTTGGCCAATAACGTGTCACGATTTGGTTTTGTAACGGTAAAAAATTTGAAGAACCACCAAAATCGTGTCACATTTGGGTAAAAACGTGTCACGGTTTCACTTTTTGAAAAATTTTCTTGCCCAGAAACTGTGTCACGATTTGGCCAACGTGACATGATTTGGTATTTACGAGAGCAAGCCTTTTTGGACTTAGAAATTTTTTAGAGCCTCAGAGGAGAGGTAAAGTCGTGTCACGTTTTACCCAAAACGTGTAACGATTTTTCCCAGTATTGGACAGGAAAATTTCTCTTCCTCTGTTTGTTTCAGCTAAAATATATTTTTGTTTTTGGGTTTTTTTTAAAGCAATAAAATTATGGGTTGCCTCCCACAAAGCACTCATTTACCGTCACTAGCTTGACTGCCACGGACCCTTAGAGGTCCTTTAGATCAAGTCTTACCCTTTCTTTTGGTAGGTCGCCACCTAGATATGGCTTAACTCTCTGCCCATTCACCTTGAAACTTATGTCACCCTCTGGTGTCATTAACTCAACATCTCCATGAGGTGACACACTTTTGACCAAAAACGGTCCAGACCACTTTAACTTGAGCTTTCTAGGAAAAAGCTTCAACCTGGAATTATACTACAAAACTAGTTGCCCAGAGTTAATATCCCTAGATACTAAGTTTTTGTCATGATTCCTTTTAGTCATGGCCTTATAGATGAGCGCATTTTCATACACTCTCAGCCTCATCTCCTCAAGTTCATTTAGTTTCAAGAGTCCTTTCTTACCAGCAGCTAGTTGATCAAAATTTAAGGCCTTAATGCCCCAATATGCTTTATGTTCTAGCTCAACAGGAATATGACATGCCTTCCCATAGACTAACTGATAGGGTGAGAACCCTATATGAGTCTTAAAGGCTGTCCTATATGCCCACAGTGTGTCATCTAACTTTTTAGACCAATCCTTCCTATTTGATGCAACTGTCTTCTCTAGTATCTGTTTCAACTGACGGTTTGAAACCTCTACTTGACCACTAGTTTGTGGGTGATAGGGAGTTGCAACTTTATGCTTGATGTTATACTTTTTAAGCACATTTTCAAGAAAATTATTGCAGAAGTGCTTCCCCCCATCACTGATCAAGACTCTAGGGGTTCCAAACCTAGTGAAAATATTCTTCTCTAAGAAGTTGACAACAGTCTTGGCATGATTAGCAACACAAGGTATCGCTTCAACCCATTTGGTGACATAGTCAACACACACAAGTATATGGAGAAAAGAGTAAGAGGAAGGGAACGATCCCATAAAATCAATGCCCTAACAATCAAATGGTTCAACTTCAATGATTCATGTTAGGGGCATCTCATTCCTCTTAGAAATGTTACCTGTCATTTGGCATTTATCACACTGCTTTATAAAGTCTTGGCAGTCCTTGAAAAGGATGGGCCACCAGAAGCCACTTTGCAAGACTTTTGCAGCGGTTCTTTCTCCACTATGGTGACCCCCATAAGCTGAGCTATGACAGTGCCACATGATACTATTAGCTTCCTCACCTACAACACAACGTCTAATCAAACCGTCAGTGTTTACCTTAAACAGATAAGGATCATCCCACAGATAGTGGTTTGCATCCTTGAAGAACTTTTTTCTCTGATGATACTCCAAGTCATCCGAAATAATGTTATCGGCCTTAAAGTTCGCCATGTCGGCAAACCACGACCTTTCTCCAATAGCAAACAACTTTTCATCTGGAAACTCGGCCATGATGGCCTTCTCGTTCTTGGTCACCTCACTATTATCCAACCTTGAGAGGTGATCAACCACCACATTCTCTACTCCCTTCTTGTAACGAATCTCAAGATCAAACTCTTGCAATAGGAGAATCCACCTCAACAGCCGAGGTTTTGAATCCCCTTTTGTCAAGAGATACTTAAGAGCTGCATGATCTGTAAAAACAGTGACTTTGGAGCCTATTAGATAAGAACAAAATTTTTCCAATGCAAAGATTACTGCAAGCAATTCCTTTTTAGTTGTGGAATAGTTCACTTGATTTTCATTTAAAACCTTGCTTGCGTAGTAAATTGCATGGAAATATTTGTTCTTCCGTTGGCCTAGGACTGCACCAACAACATAATCACTTGCATCACACATAAGTTCAAAAGGTAAATTCCAATTGGGTGAAATGATTATTGGTGCAGTCACCAACTTGGTTTTAATCAAAGAAAAAACATTTAAACATTCAAAATCAAAATTAAAATCATTTTCTTTGACTAAGATGTTACAAAGGGGCTTGACAATTTTAGAAAAATCTTTTATGAAACGCCCGTAGAAACCAGCATGCCCCAAGAAACTCCTCACCCCTTTAACATTAACGGGAGGGGGAAGTTTCTCCATAACCTCTATCTTTGCTTGATCCACCTCTATGCCTTTAGCACTTATTTTGTGACCCAAAACTATACCTTCAGTTACCATAAAATGACACTTTTCCCAATTTAAAATAAGGTTAGTTTCGGTGCACCTTTTAAGGACATCATCTAGGTGAAACAAGGATTGATCATAAGACTTACCAAACACAGAGAAATCGTCCATAAATACCTCAATGTTCTTCTCTATCTTATCAAAGAAGATGAAGAGCATACACCTTTGAAAGGTCGTTGGCGCATTACACAGCCCAAAGGGCATTCTCCTATAAGCAAACACACCAAATGGACAAGTGAAGGCAGTATTCTCTTTGTCTTCCGGAGACACCGCAATCTGATTATACCCCGAATACCCATCCAAAAAGAAGTAAAAGGCTTGGCCAGCCAACCTCTCTATCATTTGATCCATGAACGGTAACGGGAAGTGGTCCTTCCTTATTGCGGTATTCAACCTCCGGTAATCTATGCACATTCTCCAACCAGTGACGGTACATGTGGGTATTAACTCATTTTTTTCATTAGCCACCACCGTCATTCCTCCCTTCTTAGGTACAACATGGACATGACTCACCCAAGAACTATCAGAGATAGGGTAAATCATACATTCATCCAGTAACTTCATAACCTCTTTCTTGACCACTTCCTTCATTGTTGGGTTTAGTCTTCTTTGAGGTTGAACAACAAGTTTGTATTCAGCCTCCATGTGTATCTTGTGCATGCAATAAGCTGGACTAATACCCTTTAAATCAGAAGTGGTCCATCCCAATGCTCCTTGATTTCCCCTTAACACCCTCATTACTTTCTCTTCTTCTAAAGGTGTTAAGGTACTGCTGATGATTGCTGGTTTGGAAACATTCTTGCTAAGAAAAACATACTTCAAGTGAGAAGGGAGATCTTTTAATTCTGGATTTTTCTCTCCATCCTTACTCAAAAGTTGCGCCCCCAAAGACTTTTCACCAAGTAGCTCTTCAATTTTTACTGGTTCCATCTCTTGCTTGTTTGCCTCAAGTTGCTTGATACATTCCTTCACCTCAATGCTTTTGCTGACGTTCAATGGTTCCGGAACATTCTGTTTACCCGTCTCAGCTTCTAAATGCGGCCTGCGTGAGTGACTTTTCATCTGATAAAAGATCAATGATTCCTGCTAATGAGGTTTTTGGTGGTGACCCTTTACCATATACGATACCATCTACACAACTACAGTCAACAACTAGCTCTGTTGGTCCATGTGTAGCATCAGAGCAGGCTTCATTGCACTCTCAGGCTTCTAAAGAGTTACCTCCACAAAATGTTTCATCAGTGGAAGGTTTATAATTCCAGTTCAAACTTGGGAGTTGCAAAATCATTCATTTCTTCAGAATTTAGTCAGAATCAACTGCATTCGCTTTACATTGGAGGAGCCTCATTTTTTTGATAGCATTGAACCAATATCAGCCTAAGGTCTAAAAGTTATCGCAAGTCTTTGGATACCAAAGAGAAGAAGCATGAGAAGGTTGGGGCTGTTGCCTATATCAGTTCTCTGAATAATGATGAATTTACATAGGTACACTTTTACTTATGAATTTTGTTTGTATTATAAGCAAATGATAACATTGTGCAATAACCGATTAATACGTATTACACTTTTACTTATGAATTTTGTATTATTAATTAGGAGTATGATGTGTCTTATATTTTAACATTGTGCCCCTTTTCACTTTGAACCAAAAACCCCTACTTTTTCTTTTCAAAAACAATTTAAAGTGATGGGTCGTGTAGTTTTAAATTTTACGTTTTTTTTGTTGAATTTTTATCCCAGAACGTCTCTCCATATTCTCTCTTTTACGGAAGCTATGTTTTATGGTTTTTGTTCTTCCATTGCAAATATTTGGTAAGCATCTAGTAAAAAAGATCCAGTGATCTTCGTATTTTTGGTGGTGGCCGGGGTTTAAACCTCAGACCTTGTATTTATTATGCATTGTTCATACCAACCGAGTTAAGCTCACGAGGACCAGTGATCTTAGTTTACATATACACTCCCTAAATCCAGATAAATTCCACTAGCACAATTTTGGCTGAAGATGAAACTTGTTGATCATGGACAAATAGGAAAAGACGAGATGAGATAAAATAGTATTTAAAAAAAGCATATATGATTAGCCACCACTTTAAATTATTTTAAAAAACGAAAAGTGACGCATTTTTGCCCAAAGTGAAAATGTGCACAATGTTAAAACACTTGTTCACGAAAAGAAGTAGATTTATTTATTTTTTGGACTTAAGATATATAAAAAATATACAAAAATATAGTAGATGGTCTTAGCCAATGTGATTTTGAGATGTACTCCCGTTGTTTGGGTTGCATCTTCCATTCCTATTGGCATTGTTCTCAACTTCTCAAATTTAGCTGAATTTTTTCTCTATAGCCAAATGACTAATCGATTAATCTTTTGTTGCTTTGTGCTCACAAGTTAAAGTTCTAACATGTTGCCTTAGTCATCCACTGACATATCATTTCTTATACACAATTTAAACTTTGTTGGTCTTAATCAGTTATTACAGTTGATCCAAAATTGGAAACCAAAAAAATGTCTCAATTTTTTTAATCAGGTACTGTTATTGAGGCTAACTTGTGCAAGACGCACCTGATTGCACTAAATAAGAAAACATACAATGATGCCGCCTATAGACGTAACATCAATCGTCACGAAAAAAATTGTGAAAAGGAGAACCAGACCACTAAAAGCACCCCACCACAAATAGCACAAACTCTCCGAACAGGAGCAAGCTGCACAAACACAAATCTGGGATGGCCCCAGCAGACCCCGTAGGCCCAAACAGCAGAGGCTAACAGCAACCCCCAGCCTACACAGCACCCCACCTGTGATCAAGACATCCCTACCTCAAGAGACAATCTCTCGGGTTCCAGTTCCATTCGTAGTACAAGCAAGTTGGAATTTTTAGCCTACTTAAACTAGTCGAGATAGTTGTGCTATAGCACGGCTGCACCGCGCAAGGACTAAATAATTTAAGAAGTTAGATTAGTAATGTTAATTAATTAGTAAAAACTTTGATAAAATATTGATATAACAACGGAATGACATTACTATTGTATAAAATAAAAATGAATGAAATTGAACAATATTACATATCTGGTAAGAGGTAAAACAATTGCAAAGTTATATATGAAAGGATTATGGTTAGGAATTCAACGATTTAAATATTTTAGAACAATGCCCATATTTGTGGTCATAATATAGTCACATAGAAAATCTAGGTTATATGTTGGATGAATATTATTATAAAAGCAAAATTTTGGCGATCCACGTCCAATTTCGACAGTGTTGTTTGTAATTGTTGTTTATCTGTAAACAATAATCTACAAATGGTGATTGTGTTTGATGCTCCACATAATTTGAGATATTGGTGGTTTTTACGTTTCGAAAAATTCCCAAAAGCGGATAGTAGGACCTAAAATATAAAATATTCAAAATATTCGTTTTTTTTTTGTCTCAACTTGTGCAACCAACCAATAGGTAAATGGATAAAAAAAATAGATGATGTCGATGATTATTATTGGAGGGTGTTAGAGGCAGTGGCGGATCCAGGACCGTAAGTCAGGGGGTGCAAAAAAATATTATAATATATAAATGAAAAATAAAAACATTAATAATACTTATTGGAGACAAAAGTTTTAGTGTAGTACTTTTTTGTTAGTATGTTACCATATATTTCAAGTATGAAATTATAATATTGTCACTTATTATCCAATCAAATAGCTATTTTTTATAAGGACATAAAACATTTAATCCTCCATAATTATGAGGGACCTTTTTGTCTTGCTAGAAAGTTGTTGCTTCTATTTTAGTCAAAAGAAAAAAGCTAAGGGGTTGGTTCTAATTTGACACGCAACAACGTAGAGCATTTGGAGGGCGCATGCATAATGACCTTAATTCCTCCTATGTATTACCAAAGGTTGAGGATGTGATAGATTTAAGTAAAAATAACTCTTAGCAATGGTTCATACCTAAAAAAGGGATTTCAATATCTTTTTTGCGGGTGATTTATCAATCTTTACTCTAAAGCATTAATTTTTTTATAGAATATATACTATATTCTACCAAGTAATGACATGTTTTTGGCTCTTGCTTTGGTGGCAAGGAAATAGTGCCATGATCTTGCCAAAACCAGGTTCGATTCTCAAGATCAGGTTAACTCAAAACCATTAAAACCATTCAAAATACTAGTGTACTATTCAATTTTGTGCAGTTGAATTTCAGGGTGTGCAAAATTTAAATACATGGAATAATTAGTAGCAGCTGCATCCCCGACACCGCCCTGGTAGAGGGGTGTAATAGAGAGTGTGACACTAACATTCGTGAAAAAACTTAATAAGTCGTCCCAAAAAACTAACTCAACTTTATATTAGGACTCTAGTAGCACCGACGCGCTTCATTGTTCCTAACATCAAGAACCACATTCAAATAAGATAAACGCAGCATTCAATCACAAATTCAGTTTCATATAACAAATTGCGTCAATCTATTACAAACTCAACATGAACATATCAAGAACCAAGAGCGTTCGCTTCAAAACCACACTATAAATGAGGGGTCTTCCCCTGAATATGACCACCTCACTTAATCATTCATTTGCCACATGCTATATGTGACATAACACATAAGAATGCCTTTTTGCAAGTATGCCTCATCGTTTGAGAAGGAGAAGTAAGGAACATCGACACTTGAAGTGAATAATGCACCGCCTGTTCATGTGGTTATCTCATAAATTCAAAAAAGAATATAATTTTTTTTTTGTTATATATGAAAACTTTATTGTTATTTCAACAGAGAGATATCATTTCTCCAATTTATTTAATCTAATTCATATAATAATGTTTTATAAATTTATTAGGATAATATATCTATTAAAAATATTTTTAGACAATTTATTAATAATATTTAAAATACAATCGATTTTTAATATTTTTTTAAGAAATCTATTTTAATTCTGTGTTTTTTATTTTAATTATTATTTTAGTGAAAGAGATAGCATAACTACAATTATTTTAATATAATATACATATTACTCATTAGAAGAAAAATATAATATTCGAATATTGGATTTTTTTTAGGGAAAATATTGGATTTTTTTTATTTATTTATTTTTTTTGAGGTAAAAGATTATGTTATCTTTTTATTTTTTTAAAAAAAAATTATGTTATCTATTAACAATCTTTATACAAGTAAATGATCCTATATCATGTACAAATAGATATTTTCACCATTAGAATTTACCCTTATGGCTACCCGTGAGCTTAGCTCAGTTGGTTTGGACAATGCATAATAACATGCAAGGTTTGGGGTTCGAACCGGACCACTACAAAAAAAAAAAGAATTTACCTTTATGGATTAAAATATGAACCGTCACGTGAGCTTTTAATAGAAAAACAGGTCGGGTTCGAACTCCAAACATCTCAATAATTCGGTCTAAAAGATGAAAGATGTATTCTACCAAAGAAAAAATATGAAACATGTGGTACAATTTTAAGGACAAATTTGGTCCCTGATACTCTAAAACTAGTGTAGTGACGGACAACAGGTAAAAATGGAAAACAGTAGCAGCAGGTCGGAGCAGACAGTTGAAGATGGGAAACTGTATAGACATCTCAATTCTCTTATCGTCGCTCATCTTCGTCACAACAACCTAACTCAGGTTATTACTTATTATTATTCCTCAATTCAATTCAATTCAATTATTTTACATTTGAACTCAATTCAATTCTTGTTTTTTCATTTTAGGCTGCCACTGCTGTTGCTTCAGCAACTATGACACCATTCAATGTACAAGCTCCACCCAACAAGCTTCTTCAATTGCTTGCTAAGGTACAAACTAAACATGAAACATTTCCTTTATGTATGGGTTAAATAAAAAACATTCCCTTTTATTTTAGTATTGTGGTTGGTGGATATAATATAATATATTAGTCCCTGAGAATGCAAAAACTGTAGTCTAGTTCTTTAAATACTCAAACGTCTATCAACTGAAATACTATGTATGGAGCCTCAATACTTCAAAATACGAAATGTGTGGGTGTCCGGTGTGTGTCGTACTTGTATCCATACTTCCACATATGTGTTCATAAAGTATCTTTATTTTATTATGGCTACTTCCCGATACTCCTCCGGCATAGACGATTTATACTCATTGTTTTTAGTTTTTCTAAAAATGCTTTTGTTGATATGGTGACATTGGAGTTTGAATATATTATGTTATAGGTACAAACTCTAGATTTTCATTTCAATCACAAGTATCCAGGTCGTATCATATCATGAATTTACAATTTTTCTCGTATCCGTGTCGTGTCATGTATCTTGGGCATTGTCACTCTACATTGGATGGCTTACCCCTAAGAAAGACTAGTAACGGCTAATATTTGGGGTTCTTAAGGATTAAAGTGTGGTTTTTGCATTCCTGAAGACTAATGAGTCTTGTGGTGAAATTTATAAAAAATGACGTTGGGAGTTTACTCCTTTCTTTTGTGTAATCTATACTTTCCCTTTAATGCGAGCATGAGGAAGGATCTTGTTCTAAACAAATAACAGGGTCTTGCAGCAGAAAAGGATGACTTGCCAAGGGGGACTTCATCTTCTCCTTTTCAAGATTTGGGAGCATCATTGCCCTTGCCTCGTCCCGGTGCAACAACCATTGATTTCAGGCAGTTTTTTTACACTCGTTCTCCTGTTTTGGCTGGCTTTTCTTTTGCATTTGAACTCAGTGGAACAGTGTTTAATTTACTGTTCAGAGAGATG